>JAEEGL014432145.1_pt1 | contig 137330 bp, 97 predicted proteins | sample 9134231 | NCBI WGS metagenome assembly JAEEGL01 (sample SAMN16246548, study PRJNA631951) | gut metagenome | biome: gut microbiome; feature: rumen; material: fiber-attached | host: Bos | place: Iran: Karaj | collected 2018-10 | reverse complement strand
TGTGTGAGATGAAATTCTCGGAAGGGCCATATACCATAACAAAGGACTATGAAGAAAAACTTCGTTCTCGTATGGCCATATTTAAAGAAGATACCAAGACACGTAAAAGCCTGGTGACAACAATGGTGACAACATACGGAGCCCTTCGTGGAATCCATTCGGGCATTGTTCAAAGTGAAGTCATCATGGATGACCTGTTCAGGTAGATATGCCGTCTGAAAAATCAGCGGAATTTGCAAAAAATAATCTCAAGTTTCGCTGACTTTTAGGCTACTTGAAAGGTGGAAGGGAGCGGAAGTAGCACATGAGATGATGATAAAGAATCTGCAGGTTAGGGAGTTCAGGGAGAAAGCCATCAAGGAAGCGATTGCTTCCAATGACATCCAGAGAGCATACAAGCTTGCACTCGACGGCGTTGAACAGGACAAGAATGAGCGTCCTGGCATTGTACCCACATGGAATCATTGGACGTCAAGGATGGCAAAATCGTCACGAACAGCAAAACACTGACATGGCCTGAATAGCTGTTCAGAACACTGGCTCTGCGGGAAAGACAAACGACATGCGCCGAATGGCTGGCTACCATTGTCTGATGCCTACGGCATCGGCTGTGCAGTACTTGCGGAACTTGAATTACTATTTCAGGGATAAAAGAAAAATATTGGGAAAACGAGTTCAGGAAGAAGGTGGATAAGGTTCGTAAAACAGCTGGTTTGAAGGGGAGGGCGTGCACAAACCGTGCATAGATTTTACTCTCTTATTCGGCTAAAACGATGTGTTTTAAAAAGAATTAGCCAAATAAAACGATCTTCCAGGAGACCTAAATGTGGATTATATTTGGCTTTTTATGTTAAATATTGCAAGTTTTAGCCAAATATAAGGACATTTTTATTACCTTTGCATCGTCTAATCAAATGTATAGGTTATGCTAGTAGGTCGAGAACGAGAAGTAGGGCAGCTAAAGTCTGCGTATCAGTCAGAATATTCAGAGTTCGTTGCCGTGTATGGACGGCGACGCATTGGAAAGACATTTCTTGTGCGTGAGACATTCAACTACAAATTTACATTCCAGCATTCTGGATTGTCAAAGTCCAAAATGCGCAAGCAATTGGAGTCATGGATGTCGTCTCTGAAAGATTGTGGTGGTACTCCTAGCCGAGTCCCCAATAGTTGGCTGGAGGCTTTTGACCAACTAAAGGAACTGATAAGTAAATCTCGTGAGAGGAAGAAGGTCATCTTCATCGATGAAATGCCTTGGATGGACACTAAGCGTTCAGATTTCGTACCCGCATTAGAGCATTTCTGGAATGGGTGGGCTTCGGCAAGAAAAGACATCTTGCTTATAGTGTGTGGCAGTGCTACCTCATGGATCATCAATAAGATTATTAAAGACCATGGTGGACTTCATAACCGCGTCACTCACAAGATACATTTGCACCAGTTCACTTTGAAAGAGTGTGAACAGTATTCCTGTCGGCTTAAACTTGGCATGACTAAAAAGCAGTTGATGGAGTGCTATATGGTGATGGGTGGGGTCCCTTATTACTGGTCTTTCTTTGACCGAAGCATTAGCTTTACCCAGAACATTGACAACATTTTCTTTTCGGAAGATGCTCCTTTGAGAGGAGAGTTTGATGAGCTCTACTCTTCACTGTTCCGCAATCCAGAACCATACATCCATGTGATTGACACGCTTGGCAAGAAACTGAGCGGAATGACCCGTGAAGAACTGAAAGAGAACGGAAAACTATCTGCTAACGGTAATCTGACAAAGATTCTTGAGGACTTGGAATATTGTGGTTTTATACGGCGTTATTACAATCTGGGTAACACCTCGCATCGGTCGGTTTATCAGTTGATAGACTCCTATACCTTATTCTATTATATGTATATAAAAGTCAACAAGCATCGAGACTGTCATTTCTGGTCAAAGAACTTAGGCACACCGCAGCATAACACATGGTGTGGGTTGGCTTTCGAGCGCGTTTGTCTGATGCACATTGATCAAATTAAACGGGCTCTTAGCATCGCTGGCATCATGAGTAGCGAATATTCGTGGCGTTCTCAAAAAACAGAATCAAGGGGTGCCCAAATAGACTTGCTGATAGACCGCAGTGATGACGTGATAGACGTATGCGAAATGAAGTACTATGCAGAGGAGTATGCTTTCAACCAGGAGGAGTATTCCAAACTTCAAAACAGAATGCTCCGACTGGCGGAAGAGACAAAGACCCGAAAGGCAGTACAGGCTATACTTATTACCACGTATGGATTGAAACAGAACGAGTATTCAGATATTGTGCAATCAGTAGTTACGATGAACGACCTGTTTTTGGAGCAGATGAAATAAATGCAGGATAATATGGCAAGACCAATGGCAAGAAGGAATTGTTTTTGGGGTGAGACCGTGGACAAGCCGTGCACAGGGGAAAGAAAAAAGAGAGCTACTTTCGTAACTCTCTCTCTTTGCGCTTCAGGATGGGCTTGAACCAACGACCCCCTGATTAACAGTCAGGTGCTCTAACCAACTGAGCTACTGAAGCGGGTTGCTTGTCATTTCTGATTTGCGGGTGCAAAGGTACGGAGTTTTTTTTAATTGTGCAAACTTTTGGGGGATTTTTTTTGGAAAATCTTTAATTATTTGCAAAAAAGCGGGAAAAAGGGGTGTTTTTTGGTTGGAAAACAGTAATTTTGCAGGCTGTAAGCGATAATAATTGTATTAGATATGAAAAAGGTAAGCGCGATGAGCCGTTTGTTGTTGGTGCTGACGATGATGTTCAGCCCCGTGTCGATCTGTTTTGGCCAGACGAGCCGTCAGGGTGAGTCAGGTAAGAACCATCAGTTGGAGGTTGGCAAGAACCTCGACATTTTCAATGCCCTGTACAGTAATCTGGACCTGTTCTATGTTGACACGCTGAACCCAGTCCAGACGATGACAGCAGCCATCGACGGCATGTTGCGCTCGCTGGACCCCTATACGGAGTACTATCCTGAGGAGGAGGCCAAGAAGCTTGAGATGATGCTGACGGGCAAGTATGCGGGTATTGGTGCACTGGTGAAGTACCACTCGCGCCTGAAGCATGTGGTGATCGACGAGCCCTATGCTGGTATGCCTGCTGCTGAGGTGGGGCTGAAGAAGGGTGACATCATCCTGTCGATTGATGATTCGCTGATGGCAGGCAAGAAGGTGGACTATGTCAGTTCGCGTCTGCGTGGTGATGCTGGTACCAGCTTCCTGCTGAAGGTTCGCCGCCCATCAACAGGGAAGGAGATGAAGTTCAAGATTACGCGCCGTAACATCAAGCTGCCTGAGCTGCCGTATTATGGTCTGCTGGAAGAGGGCTCCGCGCAGGGACAGGGTAGGATAGGCTACATCAACCTGAACCAGTTCACCGAGGGGTGTGCCAAGGAGGTGCGCCGTGCCTTTGTGGACCTGAAGAAGCAGGGTGCCACTGCCTTGGTGTTCGACCTGCGTAGCAATGGTGGTGGCTCTGAGTCGGAGGCTGTCGACATTGTGAACCTGTGGGTGTCGCAGGGACAGACAGTGGTTGAGAACCGTGGCAAGGTGGCACAGGCCAGCCGTACCTATAAGACGCGCTTTGAGCCTGTTGACACGGTGATGCCCATTGCTGTGCTGGTGAATGGTGAGTCGGCCTCGTCGAGTGAGATTACCAGTGGTGCCCTTCAGGACTTGGACAGAGCTATTATTATAGGTACGCGCACGTATGGGAAGGGCCTTGTTCAGGTGCCCCTGGATTTGCCCTATAACACGAATGTGAAGATCACGACGTCGAAGTACTACATCCCCTCTGGGCGCTGCATTCAGGCCATTAACTATTCGCGTGATGCCTCACGACCCTATATGGAGCGCACACCAGACTCACTGACCCATGTGTTCTACACCCGTGGTGGGCGTGAGGTGCGTGATGGTGGTGGCATCAAGCCCGATATTGAGGTGAAGAACGACACGATGCCCAACATTGCGTACTACCTGAGTGTGGGGGGCATGGACTCCACGGAGGTGATGTTCGACTATATTGTTGACTATATTGCTGCCCATGAGACCATTGCACCAGCACGCTCGTTCCACCTGACAGAGGCCGACTGGGAGGCCTTCAAGCAGCGTGTGGTGGAGAGTGGCTTCACCTATGACCCTGTGAGCCGTAAGCAGTATGACGAGCTGGTGAAGACAGCTAAGTATGAGGGCTACTACGACGATGCCAAGGAGGCTTTTGATGCGCTGGGTGAGAAACTTAAGCACGACGTGGCCAAAGACCTTGAGAAGCACCGTGAGACCATCCAGCAGATGCTGGAGCTCGACATCATTGCTGCCTACTACTACCAGTCGGGGGCTATGGAGGCTGGCCTGGCCTATGACAAACAGCTGCAGGAGGCTGTTCGCCTGCTGCAGTCGCCAGAGGAGTATCGGAAGGTGATGAGCGGCGGGGAGTGATAATCGCGAACATCGCGAAAATGGTTTATGTTTATTGCGAAAAAGGACGAAAAACGCGAACTTCGCGAAAATTGTTTGTGTTTATTGCGAAAGTGCTCTAAAAACGCGAACTTCGCGAAAACTTATTCTTTGAATATATCTCAAGTTTTCGCATGTTTTCGTTTTTTCGCGTATTTTCGCAATCCCAATCATGTTTTCGCAATCCCAATTATGATTTTCGCGATTGCAATCAGAGGAGACCTCTACTAAATCTTCTTTCCCCGCACTTTGAAGTGGTCGAAGCCCTCGCCATAGACACCAATGACGGCACTCTGTGAGACGAAAGCTGTGGGGTCCACCTCGTTGATGACCTGGAAGATCTGGTTGCTCTGGCGGCGTTTGGCCAGCACGAAGAGCATTTTTACTTCATGTCCTGAGTAGAAGCCCTGCGCATCGATGATGGTGCATCCACGGTGTGGCTCCTCATTGATGCGATGGCCTATCTCCTGCCACTTGTCGCTGATGATGAAGAACTGCACCGACTGTCGCATGCTGTTGACTACCTGGTCGATACAGAATGCCACGACGTAGAGCACCACATAGCCATAGAGCACACGCTCGAAGTCCTTCAGCACAAAGTAGCTGCTCGAGATGATGATGATATCGCAGATCAGGATGACACGTCCCAGTGAGACATCGCGATACTTGTTGATGATGGCTGCAACAATGTCAGTGCCACCCGTTGAGCCATTGGCCGCCAAGCCCAGACCCACACCACATCCACAGAAGACAGCTCCGATGATGGCTGCCATGAAAGGCTCGTCGGCCAGGAGGTGCATCTCACTAAAGCTTGCAGTGACCGACAGTGCCAGGGTGAGCACGGTGACCGCATAGATGGTCTTTGCACAGAATTTCCATCCGAGTATTCTCAGGGCGATGAGCAGCAGGATGGCGTTGATGCCGAAGTAGGACACCTGAATGGGGAATCCCGTGGCCCAGTAGAGTATAGAGGTGATACCGGCCAGTCCACCCGTCGTGATGTTGTTAGGCAACAGGAAGATGTTCCATCCGATGCAGTATGACAGCATGGCGATGGTAATCATCACATAGTCGCGTATTTCGCGCTTGACAGCACTTTTTGAGGGTCTTTCCATTGTTGTGAGATTTAAAATCGGGTGCAAAGGTACAAAAGAATTTCGGAATAGCAGGGTGCGAACATTGATTTTTGTCTATCAAATGTAGTTAAATGGAGTTAAAGGCGCCGTGAGTTTCACGAAACTGCCACAAAAAGTGTATCTTTGCAAGTGATTTCGGAGCATTAGAATGAAAAAGCTTTATATCGAGACCTACGGCTGTCAGATGAACGTTGCCGACTCAGAGGTTGTTGCCTCTGTGATGCAGATGGCAGGCTATGAGTTGTGCCAGTCGGCTGAGGATGCCGATGCCGTATTCCTGAACACATGCTCAGTGCGTGACAATGCTGAGCAGAAAATCTACCGTCGCCTTGAGGCACTCCATGCCCTGCGTAAGTCGCGTGTTGATGACCGTCGACTCATTATTGGTGTGCTGGGCTGTATGGCCGAACGTGTCAAGGACGAGCTGATGGAGCAGTGGCATGCCGACTTGGTGGCAGGCCCTGATGCCTATCTCAGTCTTCCTGACCTGACAGCTCAGGCGGAGGCAGGCCATAAGGCCATCAACATTGAGCTGTCGACGACAGAGACCTATCGTGACGTGTTGCCCCGCAGGCTTCCTGGTGTCAGGATTGGTGGCTTTGTGAGCATCATGCGTGGCTGTAACAATTTCTGCCACTACTGCATTGTGCCATATACCCGTGGTCGTGAGCGCAGTCGTGATGTGGAGAGCATCTTGAAAGAGGTGCGTGACCTGAGTGAGCGTGGCTTCAGGGAGGTGACACTGCTGGGTCAGAACGTCAACTCATACCTTGGCAGCGGCACTGACGGTCACGACGTCAACTTTGCCCAGCTGCTGAGGCTGGTGGCTGAGGCTGCCCCCACAATGCGTGTACGCTTCACCACATCACACCCCAAGGACATGAGTGACGAGACACTGCACGTCATTGCCGACACACCCAACATCTGCCACCATATCCACCTGCCAGTACAGAGTGGCTCTGACCGCATTCTGCAGCTGATGAACCGCAAGTACACCCGTGAGTGGTATCTCGACCGTGTCAGTGCCATCCGAAGCATCATTCCTGACTGTGGACTGTCGACCGACATCTTTGTGGGCTACCACTCTGAAACAGAGGCCGACCATGAGCTGTCACTGTCGCTGATGCGTGAGGTGGGCTACGACTCAGCATTCATGTTCAAGTACTCTGAGCGTCCTGGCACCTATGCCTCACGCCACTTGCCCGACGATGTGCCTGAAGAGGTGAAACTACGCCGTCTGAACGAGCTGATAGCCCTGCAGACACAGCTGTCGGCTGAGGCCAATCACCGCGATGAGGGCAAGCTGTTTGATGTGCTGGTTGAGGGCTTCTCAAAGCGCAGTCGTGAGCAGCTGTGTGGACGTACTGGTCAGAACAAGATGGTGGTGTTCGACAAGGGCCATCACCATGTTGGTGAGACCGTGCGTGTGCGTGTCACAGGCTCCACCAGTGCCACACTACTGGCTACACCCATTGACTTAATGAATAGTTATTAACCCTTTAATATTGTTGCAACATGGAAGTAAAAATCACAAACGAGAACTTTGAGGAACTGAAGAACGGGGCACTGCCCTTAGTGGTCGATTTCTGGGCTACCTGGTGTGGTCCCTGCCGCATGATTGCACCCATCATCTCAGAGCTCGCTGAGAAGTACGATGGCAAGATTGTCGTTGGCAAGTGCGATGTTGAGGAGGCTGACGATGTGGCTGCCGAGTTCCGTATCCGTAACATTCCCACCGTGGTGTTCATCAAGAATGGCGAGGTGGTTGACAAGCTTGTTGGTGCCGTTTCGAAGGATAAGTTCGACGAGAAGTTCCAGGCCCTGCTCTGAGCCTGAAGCGTGTTGACTCAATAACCAAAAACTTCGAATCGATGGCAACTATCGATGACGAACTGCTCCTTGATGAGCAGGAGAACCAGCGCGAGATAGCCTTCATCCGCAGGCAACTACCTGCGGACTTGAAGGAGCGCTTTACTGACGACCAGCTGCTGTGGATGCTTGACACGCTGGTGGACTACTATGTGGAGAGTGGCGTGCTCGACACTGATGCCGATGAGGTTGACATTGACCTTGAGGAAGTTGCCGACCATGTCTGCCGTCAGGCTATTGCTGAGGGCAAGCCCCACCTTGACGCGCAGGATGTGTTCTTCGTCGTCGAGGCTGACCTTGACTTTCAGGAACAGAACCTTTAGTTAACTGTAAGCAAACATAACTTTATTTATTTCAAACACAAGAGACTCTATGCAGAAAAGATTGTTCTTTCTGGTAGCCATGCTGTTGACGCTGTCGTTGGGAGCCATGGCACAAATCACGACTTCAAGCATGGCAGGTAAGGTGACTTTCCAGGGTAGCGATGAGGTGATCATCGGTGCTACCATCCAGGCCGTGCATGAACCGTCAGGAACCCGTTACGCCACAGTGTCGAACACCAGTGGCCGTTTCTCCATTCAGGGTATGCGTACTGGTGGCCCCTATGCTGTCACCGTCAGCTACATTGGCTTTGAGACAAAGACGCTGAAGGGCATCACCCTGCAGCTCGGTGAGACCTACAACCTCGACGTGTGGCTCTCAGACAACACCACGTCGCTGAACGAAGTGCTCGTCACTGGTAAGGCTTCGAAGTTTGCTGCTGAGAAGACAGGTGCTGCCACCAACATCACCAGTGCGCAGATTACCTCACTGCCCACCGTCAGCCGCAGCATCACTGAGGTGACACGTCTGTCGCCTTATGGTGGTAGTGGCATGAGCTTCGCTGGTGCTGACAGCCGTACTGCCAACTTCACCGTCGATGGTGCTAACTTCAACAACAACTTCGGTCTGTCAGGCAACCTGCCTGGTGGTGGCAACCCCATCTCTATCGATGCCATCGAGGAGCTGCAGGTGGTCATCTCACCCTTCGATGTGCGTCAGACAAACTTCATCGGTGGTGGTGTGAATGCCATCACAAAGTCGGGTACGAACACCTTCAAGGGCTCAGCCTACATCTACCATCAGAATGAGAACATGCAGGGCGATGCTGTCTACCGTGAGCAGATCACTGGTGCCCGTGCTAAAGACCAGGTGACAACCTACGGTTTCACCCTTGGTGGCCCGATTATCAAGGACAAGCTGTTCTTCTTTGTCAACGGTGAAATGGTGAAGAAGCCCACCGTTGTCAACCGCTGGCGTGGTGCTAATGCCTTGAATCCTGCCGATCCTGACAAGTATGTATCACGCACGAAAGAGGCTGACCTTCAGGCTGTTTCGGACTATGTGAGAGACAAGTATGGCTACAACACTGGCAGCTATACCAGCTTCCCCGCCGACGAGAACAACTACAAGATTCTGGCCCGTCTGGACTGGAACATCAGTGACAAGCACCATCTGGCCCTGCGCTACAACTACACAAAGAACCGCTACTGGGCGTCACCCAATGCCTCGTCGATGGATGGTGGTACGCGTCTGCCTAATGCCCGTATTTCACAGGCTTCAATGTCGTATGCCAACTCGATGTATGCCATGGACAACCTGGTACACTCATTCACATTCGACCTGAACAGCCGCCTCACTGACAAGCTGTCGAACCAGCTGCTGGCTACCTTCTCGAAGCTTGACGACATCCGTGACTCAGAGTCAGCTGAGTTCCCCTTCATCGACATGACCTTGGACGACGACAACTACCTCTCGCTGGGTTATGAGCTGTTTACATGGAACAATGCCGTGCACAACACCATCTGGAACATCAAGGACGACGTGACCTACTATGCCGCTGCCCACAAGATTACCGCTGGTGTGAACTTCGAGCACCAGATGGCCGACAATATGTACATGCGTAATGGTACGGGCTACTATCGTTTCAACCTCAGCGAGGCCATGTTTAACAATGGTGTCCTCAATCCTGCTGCCGTGTTCAACAGCACCCCGGAGATTGTGGCCCTGACCTATGGCTACGACGGCGAGGCTGAGCCTGCTGCCCGCGTTCAGTTCAACAAGCTGGGTGTCTATGCCCAGGACGACTGGAACATTCTGAACAACCTTAAGCTGACCTATGGCCTGCGCCTCGATGGCCTGTTCTTTAACAACAATGACCTGATGACCAACCAGGCCATCTATGACTTCGACTACAATGGCAAGCACATTGATACGGGCAAGTGGCCCTCGTCGAAGCTGATTATCTCACCGCGTCTTGGCTTCACTTGGGATGTGTTTGGCGACAAGTCGCTGAAGGTGCGTGGTGGTACAGGCTTGTTCTCTGGCCGTCTGCCGCTGGTGTTCTTCACCAACATGCCTACCAACTCGAACATGGTGCAGTATAAGGGTATATGGAACGAAAAGGGTACTAACAGCGCCATTGCTGCCAACATGGGTCAGTTTGCAGGCAACATCCTGACGGGTAATGCCCTGCGCGACTATGTCACCTCACACGATGTGAGTGGTGAGCCGCTGAGCAGTGACCCTGCCATCCGTGCCACACAGACACCACTCGGCCCTGTGACCATCAAGCCCGAAGAGGGTCAGGCTGGTTCCACTATCAATGCTGTGAACCCCGACTTCAAGATGCCGCAGGTGTGGAAGACCTCTATCGCCGTTGACTACATGATTCCTGTGTCGTTCCCCCTCACAGCTACGGTTGAGGCTATCTTCAACAAGACGCTGAATGCCGTGTGCATCTCTGACTGGAGCATCAAGGACGTTGGTGGCTTTGCCCGCCTGAATGGTGCTGACAACCGTGCCCTCTATCAGGACTTCAAGTATACCTATGAGGATAAGAATGGCAAGGTCAGGCAGATGCCTAACGCCTTTGTCCTTGACAACACGAGCAAGGGCTATGGCTGGACCTTCAACGCCATGCTGAATGCACAGCCCGCTGAGTGGATCAACCTGATGGCATCCTACACCCACACCGTCAGCAAGGAGAAGACTGGTATGCCTGGTAGCGACGCTTCGTCGGCATTCACCTATATCCCCTGCACACAGGGTCCGAACTTCGTTCCCCTGCACAACTCACAGTATGTGACGCCTGACCGCTTTGTGGCCAGTGCTACCATCAACGACAAGAGTGGCAACCACTACAGCTTCATCTATGAGACCTGGCGTGGTGGCTACAACACCTCGTACCTGATGACCAGCGACATGAACGGCGATGGTTACAACTACGACGTCATCTATGTGCCTAAGGATGGTGAGGCTGGCTACTACGATGCCAGCGGCGTGCTCCATGGTGGCAAGGACTTCCGTTTTGCCTCACAGGACGACATGCAGCGCTTCCTTGACTTTGTACACAGCGACAACTACCTTGAGAGCCGTCAGGGCAAGTACACTGATGCCTACAGTGCCTACTCGCCGTGGGTTCATCGTCTGGACTTCAGCTACAAGCACGACTTCAAGCTGAACATCGGCAACACCACTCACAAGCTGCAGCTCAGCTTTGACATGAAGAACGTCCTGAACTTCTTCGACTCTAAGTGGGGCGTTTCGAAGTTGGCTAACCTGGACTACAGCACGGCTCCCAACGGCGGCGTGCAGTACTCGCGCATCCTCAAGATGGAGGGTGTCGATGCTGATGGCTATGGTGTGTTCTCAACGCCGAGTACCGTCAGTGGCAACACTGAGAAGTGGACTCCCTACCACTCGCTTGGCCAGTGCTGGTACGCTTCTGTCGGTGTCAAGTATTTCTTCAACTAATCAATCATTGAAATAACTGATAATTGATAATCGAAAAATTGACAAATATGAAACTAAGATATTTTGTTCCGATCCTTGTAGCGCTCCTCGCTGTGTTTACGGGCTGTAATTCAGACGACGAAGTGCGCTATCTTGGTAACCTCAAGCTCTCTTCATCCTTTGTCTCGCTGAGCAAGGATGGCGGCTCAACACAGATTACGCTGAATGCCAGTGACAGCTGGTCGGTTCAGGCCGACGATGTTCCTGAGTGGCTGACTATCAGTCCAATGAGTGGCGGCGCTGGTGAGACAAAGCTGACGTTTGCTGCTGAGCCTGCTGCTGGACGTACGGCTGTGCTGAGAATTGTCTGTGGTGACAATGTTCAGGAGGTCAACGTCATTCAGGGTATTGCTGAAGTGTCAAACGCTACTTGTGCCGAGGTCATTGCTGGTGCTGATTCAAAGACCTATCGTGTGACAGGTGTCTGCACCGCTATTGCCAACACCAACTACGGCAACTGGTACCTGCAGGATGCCACGGGCCAGATCTATATCTACGGAACCGTTGATGCCAGCGGTAAGTACAACTGGGCTTCATTCGGCATTGAGGTGGGTGACGTGGTGACCGTCCAGGGCCCCAAGACCACTTATAACGGCACTGTTGAGCTGGTCGATGTGTCTGTGCTCAAGGTTGTCAAGTCGCTTGTGAAGATTGAGGAAGGCACCGAGGCTGCTTTCGATGCCAATGGTGGTGACTTCATTGTCCGTCTGACAGTGAGTGGCGATGGTCCCTTTGTGGCTGTCGATGCTGAAGCCCAGTCGTGGTTAGGCATCACTGCTGTTGAGAAGACTGACACGACAACTAATGTCCATGTCCATGTGGCTCCCAACGATGGTGAGGCTGCTCGTACAGGTACCATCTCGTTCACTTCTACTTCGGGCAGTAGCTCGTCGACTGTCAGTGCTACCGTCAGTCAGATGGGTCTCATGGGCACCAAGACCAACCCGTTCACTGTTGAGCAGGCCATTGAATACTGCCAGACGCTCGATGGTGTCTCAGGCAACGACTTCTATGTGAAGGGTATCATCTCACGCGTCATCAGTGGTGGTGAGTTTGGCTCTCATGGCAATGCAACGTTCTACATCAGTGACGACGGTGAGTTCTTTGGCGAGGATGACAGGAACTGTGACACAGGCCACGACTTTGAGGCTTATCGCGTGTACTACTTCGGTAATGAGAAGTGGAATGCTGACGTGAACAAGGCTAACATCTCAGTGGGCGACGAGGTGGTCATCTGCGGCAAGCTGACCCTCTACAAGGGCATCTCGGAGACTTCGCAGAATGCTGCTTACATCTACAGCATCAATGGCGTGACCACCGACGTGAATGGTGTGGGCTCGCTGGCCTTCCCGTTCAACACTGCTGGTGCCATCAACTGCATCGACAATGGCTTCCAGGGCAATGCTTATGTCGAGGGTGTCGTTTCGAAGATTGTCTACACCTTTAGTGCTAGCTATGGAACAGGCACGTTCTGGATTTCTGAAGACGGGACATTCTACGATGATGCCACCAAGGACTTCGAAGCCTACAGTGTCTACTGGCTTGGCAACAAGTCATGGGTGGACGGTGATGACCAGATTGCTGAAGGCGACAAGGTGATTCTCCACGGTGCGTTGACCAAGTACAAGACCACCTATGAGACAGCCTCGAAGAAGGCCTATGTCTATAGTGTCAACGGAAAAACAGAGTAACTCTCCCCACTGTCTATTCCGCAACTCCATGCAAAGGGTGCGCAGCCTAACCAAAAGCTGCGTGCCCTTTCTCGTTGATCTGAATATCGTTGCAAAGTCTTTCGGTAGAAAATGCTTCACTTTCCACTCTTCACTCTTCACTTTTCACTCTTCACTCTTCCCTCTTCACTTTTCACTTTTCACTCTTCACTTTTCCCTTTTCACTCTTCCCTTAAAAACGTGTTCCCTACTCAGATTATAAAGTAGAATTATTATAAAGTAGAATTATATTCTTAATAGCGTCTAAAAGATTTGGCCTGCTACCTATGGAGGCACTGACAAACACTTGGCAGTCCTCCAAAGCACTGTGAAGTTATTAACAGTTAAGTAACTATTCAAATTTAGTTTATACAAACAATCCTTTTTCCAACAACGAATTTTACGAATTTGACGAATTGCTGCGCGTTGTAATTCGTCTAATTCGTTTAATTCGTTGTTTTTATATAAAAATTGTGTTCATCTACTTACCATATTACTCTTGTAAGCAGTAACCTTACAACTATTCACCTTCCACGTAACCGCCTCATTACAAGCTTGTTCCGGTGAAGGGTTCCTGTGGCCGACTTTATTGCCTACTTAGTGTGGACGAGCAGCAAGCCGACTCAATTTGCAAAGGAGAGATGTGGCCTGCCCCTCTGCCGCGTTGTTGCGGATGGGCGCTTGCGCCCAGGATGTTGTCCGTGTTCTTTCTCTTCCTAAAAAGTTGTACATGTTGTTTATGTTGTTTTTAAATAAAATAAGGTGAAGGGCATTGCCGCGAATACTGGCCCTAACGGGCCAACGGGCTGGCACGGGGCCTGCCCCTACATTGGCGGACTTGCAGCGAGTCGGAGATGCTTCTGATTTGCTGGAACCCCTAATCAATGGTCCTAAATAGCGGCTTTAGTTGTTGCTGACGTAGGTCGGCAAATCTGCTGACGAACGTCGGCAAATCTGCTGACGAACGTCAGCAAATCTGCTGACCTACGTCAGCAAAGCATAATCCTGTATTTCAATACGATACGAAGGGGCAGATTTTTGCTTCATTTTACTGTTGAGTTTAGTATCTTCTTCAAAAGAAAGGTTGCGTTCTGATTTCGGGCTACACCTTCCGAGATGCAATAGGTGTAAGTGATTTCATCGGATGGCTGAATCTCAAAGCAGTAATTATGGAAGCGGTCAGGATATTCTTGTTGCATCTTTGACAATTCAAGGTCATGGGTGGCAATGAGGCCTGTAATAGGGAGTACAGAAACAAACTGGAGGAACAGCCGGGAGCCGTTGAGCTTGTCGAGCGAATTAGTGCCTTTCAGGATTTCGTCAAGGATGATAAGCGTATGGCGATTCTGTCTGCAGGTCTCAATGAGTTGTTGCAAACGTAGCAGTTCGGCGTTGAAGTAGCTGATGCCGTGGGCAAGGTCGTCGGTAGTTCGCATGCTACTGAACAGCGAGAAGAGCGAGACGTGGAGACTGTCGGCAAAGATGGGCATCCCACAACAGGCCAGCACATAGTTGATGCCGATGGAGCGGAGGAAGGTGCTCTTGCCTGCCATGTTCGCTCCCGTGATGATGTAGTAGTGCTGGTCGTCAATCGTGAAGTCGTTGCGTACGGCCTTTTGTCCGAGGAAAGGGTGATAGAGTCCGCGAGCCTTGTAGATCACCTCGTCGGCATCCACCAGTTCCGCATCTGTAGCCGCTGGTTCGTTGTAGCGGAACGTGGCCATCGATACCAGTGCATCGAAATGGCTCACAGCTGCTATCCACGCATCGATATGCCCCATGTAGCTGTCTTGCCAGAGAAGAAAGCGGCGCACGATGAAGTAGTCAGCCAGATAGAGTGCATTGGAGATGGGGACCCACACCTCGTTACGCTGGTCAAGATCGCTGATGATGCCCTTCAGCAACCGAAAGGACTTTAGCGCATTCTGCTCATGTGCAGACAACTGTCCAATGATGTCGCGTCCCTCCTGACTCTTAAGGTCTGACGTCACAATCTGCATAATCAAGTTGACGTATATGCCTAATCGCGGCAGAATGATGTCAATGCTCCGATTGACCTGCTTTAGGGTACGCCCGAAAAGGAGATAGACGGCCACGATCTGCAACAGCACCCAAAGCAAGGGGAATGCTGCCGACAACGGGCCAAAGATAGCTCCCGCCAATAGGCCGTAGAAAACGAAGATGCTTCCCACGGCTGCAATATGCGTTATCTGATGGGCTGCAAGGCGAGAGATTCTTAACTTCTGCACCTCATGCAGGGCCTCCATAATGGCCGTGGTGTTAATCTGACGCCCCATGCCTTGCGCAAGGAATATAGCACGTAACGATTCTCTATCCGACAATTCACGGATGGCCTCTCGCCGTAACTCAATCTCGTTGATAGTACGCACCCGTGTCTCAGCCAACTCTTTTGCCAGGAAATCGCTACCGCCAGTAGTGACAGCGCGATTGATGCGATGGAACAGTGACTGCGGCCCGAAGATGTCAAGGTCGAGCGTGAATTCGTGGTGGGGATTCACATATTGTTCACCGGAGGGAAAGCTGGAGAAGTCTCCGTTCAGATAGTTCAATTCATTCTGATATACTTTGCGAAGGCTTTCTTTCTCTTCCGACAGCCGGCTATCCCTGCTGTCGCGCCAACGTATCGCCACGTATGCAGCAATAAACATAACAGCCACCGCCAGCGCAATAGTGTTGCTCCACATCGTGTAAGCCACGATGCTCCCAATAGCCATTGCCACGGCCGACAATTCTAGGATGACAATCAGTCGATTGTGTTTGTTCAGCTGATAGATTTCATTTGTCAGCGTCTTGATGCGATTGGTATATAGTTCTTTTGGATTCATCCTTTATGTTCAGTTGTTGCCTGCAAAGTTACGGAATATAGGCAAAATACAGGCCTCTGTAATGGCAGATTTAACCATGTTTACGAATTATCATGATTATTGCGGCAATGCTGCATATCAGGTAGAACGATGAGCCAAAGAAACATCCTTCACCATAACTCGTTTGCAGTGAGACACTTTCGGACAATGTGAATGGTTTTTGGAATGATGACTAAAAGTGTGTAAGTCCTCTAGGAGAAGTCTGGCAGTCCTCTCGGAGAAAGGCGAGAGACTTCTAGGAGATGTCTTGGAGACTTCTCGGAGAAGAGTCAGCCCCACTTACGCGCAAGCTCCCCTTTGACCTGTTTGCTTTCTTGCTTGACAGGCAGCGAAATCGATAACCTTGCAAATATCTTGGGCATTGGATAAGAGCGGGAAACTTCACGTTAATAAGCTCACGCACATCCCGATCGAGATAGGTTCTCACGTAAGCTGGATAGTAGAGGTGCGCAACTTTTTTCTTGGCACAGATGGCAGGGTGTCTATATAGTTTCCGTCCATTTTATGCAAATTTGAAGTTCGACTGCAAAATTACATAAAAAATGCCAATCAGCCAAGCATTTCATGCTTTTTTTGTTGCAATTCGTCGTTCTTGCCCTCCAAACACCTCAGACCTAAACGTAAGTAACCCACCCCCGCACATCCAAGCATCTCGAACGCTTTACCACGGAAGGAACTGGAGTTCGAGCTGGGTGTAGCGGGGCGTTTCGGGAAGAGGGAAATCCTGAGGAACAGTAGAGCGCGGATGCCCTGAGACGCCAAGGCCAAGGAGACGGATGGGGTGCGCACGGTCGATGGTGACCTGGGCAAGAAGCTGTTTGGCGAGGGGAAGAATCTGGGCCTTAGTGCTCAGAATGTCAGGCTGAGTAAGGCTGCGGGTGATTTGCTGGAAGTCGCTGAACTTAACTTTGAGTGTCAGCGTGCGCCCTTCAAACTGGCTCTTGGCGATACGCCGCTCCAGCTCAAGGACGGTGTTGTAGAGCTCGATGGTGACTTGTGCTGGCTTGTAGATGTCAGTGGCAAAGGTCTGCTCGCAACTCACAGACTTGCGTTCCCACTCTGAGACGACAGGACGGTTGTCTACACCCCGCGCGAAGTCGTAGAACACACGCCCCATCTTGCCAAACTCTTCCGTCAGGTGGTTGAGTGATACGCGACGCAGGTCGGCACCTGTGAAGATGCCCATGCGGTGCATGTGCTGTGCTGTCTTCTCGCCGACGCCCCAGATGCGCTCCACACGCAGCTGACCAATGAAGTCGAGTGCCCGTTCAGGGTGTATGACGCAGAGTCCGTCGGGCTTGCGGTAGTCGGAGGCAATCTTCGCCAGGAACTTGCAGTAGCTGACGCCAGCAGAGGCTGTGAGGCCAGTCTCGGCCTTGATGCGCTGCTTGATCTCCTTGGCGCAGTCGACGCCGAGGGTGTACCCCCGCTTGTTGTCAGTGACATCAAGGAAAGCCTCGTCGAGGGAGAGCGGTTCGATGAGGTCGGTGTAGTCTTGGAATATCTGGCGAATCTGCCCTGACACCTCCTTATAGCGATGGAAGTGTGGCTCGACAATGATCAGACTGGGGCAGAGACGCTTGGCAGTCACGATGGACAGTGCCGAATGGACACCGAACTTGCGGGCCTCGTAGCTCGCCGTTGAGACAACACCACGTGGTGCATCATGTCCTACCGCAATGGGGAGTCCGCACAGTTCTGGATGGTCGCGCTGTTCCACGGCCGCAAAGAACTGATCCATGTCGACGTGAATGATGCGACGCAAGGGAGTTAGGAGTTAGGAGTTAGGAGTTGTTAGGAGTTAGGAGTTGTTGGGAGTGTCCTGTTTCTCTATTAAGACTGTGGCGTAGGCAGCAATGCCCTCCTGCCGACCAGTGAAGCCCAGACGCTCCGTGGTAGTGGCCTTGATGGAAATCTGATCGGGGTCGCAGCCGATGACATCGGCCATCACGCGTTGCATCTCAGGGATGTGTGGATTCATCTTGGGCCGTTCGGCACAGATGGTTGCATCGATATTCCCCAGCCGATAGCCTTTCGTGGCAATCAGTTCAATGCTCTTACGCAGAATAATCTTGCTGTCCATGCCGAGCGTCTCGTCGGAGGTGTCGGGAAAGTGATAGCCAATATCGCGCATGTTGGCCGCTCCGAGCAGAGCATCGCAGATGGCATGGATGAGCACATCCGCATCGCTGTGGCCCAGAAGTCCTAAGGTGTGCTCAATCTTGATGCCCCCTATCCACAGCTCGCGGTCAGGAACCAGTTGATGCACGTCGAATCCGAAGCCAACTCTAATATTCATTTTCTACCTTTTTTGTTGTTTCTTTTGTTGAGTCGTTATAACGTCATAACGTCATAACGTTATAACGAAGTTGAATAACGAAACTCGAAGAGAAATGGTGACAATGCAGAGGGTGTGGGTCTTACTTACGGAATAGATCCTTGATGCCATCCATGTCGAATGACAGGGTGAAGCGTAGCGTTTGGTCGAGTGGGTTGCTTTGGGCAGTGGAGATGACATAGCCCACGTCGAGGGCGAAGACGCTCATGCGGAAGCCGCCACCAACGGTGAAGTACTTGCGGTTACCTTTCGACTCTGACTCATGATGATAGCCGGCACGCAGTGAGAACTGGTCGTGGTAGACATATTCGGCACCGACGCTCCACTGCACCTCCTCGAGCTCCTCCTTGAAACCACCGGGGGCATCACTGAAGCTCTTGAACATGCCGTTGATGGAGCCGATATCACTGTACTCTTTACGCACACGATCCTGATAGTCGCTATTCGTCTCGTCGACCTCCTGCAAAGGCACGGTAGGCACCAACAGCTTGTTGGCATCGGCCGAGATGCTGAAGCGGTTGTACTCGTCGACAGGAATCATCAGCGAGGCACCCAGACGCAGGTTGGCAGGAATGAACTGGCTCTCCTCGTCGCCATAATAGGAAATCTTACTACCCATGTTCGAAAGGACAGCACCCAGACCTAACTGGCACTCGCGGTTGCCCATCATCACGTAGTTGTTGTAGTACATGGCAATGTCGGCTGCGAAGGCAGAGGCAGGTTTGGAGTCCTCGCTATAGTCGTAGCGCAGGTCGCTGTAAATCCAGCGCAGGCCAACGCCGAACGAGAACGTCTCGCTGAGCATCATCGAGTAGGCTGCATCGAGCGACATCTCATAGGGGCGAACCGTCATGTCGTAGGCATCACTGGTGTAGACTTCGCCGAGCGAGAAGTAGCGCAGCGAGCCGCTGAGCGCACCACGCTCACCGATGCGGTAGTAGCCAGCGAGATAGGCCAGGTCGATGTCGTTCACCAGCTGGCGGAGCCACGGGGTGTAGTTGAGTGCCACGCCAGCACGGCTGATGCAGAAGGGGTACTTTGCCAGGTTCCAAGCCTGCGAGTTGACGTCAGGGTCGGTGGCTGCGCCCACATCGCCCATACCTGCCGAGCGGGCATCGGGAGCAATCGTCTGTGAGATGACGGCATGCTCCACGGGGTTGAATGTTGTCAGCTTGTCGTCGTCGGCGTAGGTAGCGGCAATGGCTGCGAGGCAGCTGGCGGCGACGGTGAGTAGTCTCTTATTGTTGTTCATCGTTGTATATAAACGTAAGCAGTTCGGGAATTATTGCCCGCCGACCATCTTTTTCTTGACGGTGCCGTTGGCGTCACGACTGATGATGATGCCACTGGAAGGAGCCGTCAGCAGCTTGCGACCAGCAAGGTCGAACATCTCAGCAGGAGCGTGGTTCGAGGCGTTGCGTACGGTGGCGATGGCTGTCGGCGCATAGCTCGACGCTGTGAAGGACATCTCGACGACCGACGAGTGGTTAAGCACGTCCCAGGCACGGAACAGCAGTGTGTGCTCGCCTGCGCTGATGGAAGGTAGTGTGTAGGTGACCTGTCCGCGTCGATAGTCGCCGAAGTCGAACTCGAAAGCGTTGTTAAGGTTGTAGGTCTGTGTTACCAAACCGTCGATGATAAGCTCCATGTCGTGGCCTATACCGCAGCCTGAGACATTGAGGCCGTCGTCGTCGTAGACCTCGGCATGGAACGCCACGCGGCCACCGTCGTTGTTGACGGCGCAGCTGATGTCGGGCCCTTGCGGATTGTCGCCCAGCATCTGCTCACTGATGACGGTGAAGGCATCGGCGACGCCATTGGCTGTCGTCGTCTTGTCGTCGCTGATGGCATAGACGTAGATGCGGCAGGGCGTCTCGGCATAGCGATTGTCGAGGGGTACGCAGAAGTTGATGAGGTATTCGCCGTTAACAACAGGTCCGCTGCCGTGGAAAAGGGTAGACGTACGGTCTGTGTACTCGAAGGCGCTTGAAGGCTTGTCGCCCGTCGCGGTGTTGTTGATGCGGCAGACGATGGTCTCTTCGGCATCGAGGACAGTGATGGTGGCGGCACCGTTGAAGTCGGCATGGTCAGGGATGGAGCCGCGGACGGTGACGGTGCGGCCAGCGACCACTTGTAGCTGCTGGTCTCCAGCGAGTGGCGAACCGTTAATCTGGTCGATGGTGGCTGTCTCCAGAGGCATGGCCAGGCGCAGGGCGGGGTCGCCTAAAAGGGTGTAGTGCAGCTTGTTCTCGGTAAGGTCCTTTTTTTCGGTGCTCTTGAGCAGCTCGTTCTTTGCCATGTAGACGGCTTCGCCGATGGTGGGTGGCAGCCCGTCTTCACCGATTGCGAGTAGCCGTCGTGTGAATGCCCTGTTCATGGGCAGGTTGTAGTCAGCATAGACGGTGCGGGTGGTACCATAGAAGGCGATAGCGCCGCCGTTAGGGTTGAGCATGGCCGATTCGCCGATGTTCGCCTCATGCCCGTCGAATGGTAGAATGTCGCAGGAAGCCGTGAACCAGAAAGGCAGACGTAGCGACGTTGGCCGTTCGAAGTCAGGGAGCAGGACGGCCGACTCGTGTGACAAGTTCTTTAATCCGCCGTGGCCAGTGTAGTTCATCACCAGTGCGCCCTCGTCCATCTGCTGACGAATAAGACGTGACACGTCAGGGTAGGCGTGGCCTGTCGATGAGGCTGTGCGCTGGTAGGCATCCCAGTGAATCTTCTTCTGTGAGAGCGATGGACACTGTTTCGCAATGATCTGTGCCACCTGCTCGGCCCCCTCCATGTGCATGTTCTTGTTGCCGTCGTCGCCCATGAAGCAGATGACGTTCTGCCAGGCACCGGCATACTCGTTCTTGTAGTAGCTGATAATCTTGTCGACCATGATGCTGGCTTCGTCGGCGGTACGGGCTGGCAGGCGTCCCACGGCGAGGTCGCGTGTGTCGCTGGTGAGCAGGCTGGTTCCCTCATCATCGTCGAGCATGGTGAAGAAGTCGTCGGCGACGTAGCTCTTTGTCATGCTGAACGAGTTCTCGCTTTCGAAGCAGAGCAGCAGGTCGTCGGTAGACAGCCCCACCCAGTCGGATAGCAGCAGACGATTGTCCCAGGCACCATCGCCGAAGAGCAACAGGAAACGGGGCTTGTCGGCATCGGTTGTGGCACGGTCGTAGAGCATCTTCAGGTAGCGGCGGTAGGCGTTGGCATCGGGTGTGCCACTTGAGAACTCGTTGTAGAGCTCGTTGGCAGGAACGATGCGCACATGCAGACCGTCGTGCTCCTCATGGAGCTGCTTGAGGCGTTCAGCCTCGGCGAGCAGATGGCGTGACGAGGGGATGAGTATGACCATGTCGGTGGGCTCGTCGCCATGGTGGTCCTGATTGTCCACAGGGCCTACCAGTTCAGCTTTCTGGAACGTGTCGGTAGGTTCGTGGCACGGACGTGCTTGGCCGACCAGTGAGAGGTAGTCCAGACGGATGTCGCCACCCGAGAGCTGTGTGATGGTGACCTCAGTCTTCTCGGTCAGCATCTCGACGTAGAACTGCCACGTGTCAGTGACGGCTTTCGCATATTCGTCAGGGAAGGGATGTCCGTTGGGCTCACTCTTGTTGGAACTCTTATCCTTGTTGACCTTCATGGTGCCGACCGCTTTGCCGTTGACCAACACCTGCGCTTCGAAGTTGTCGTTATAGGTCATCACCACCGAAAGGGTGCAGTCGGCCGACGGGGGCTGAAGCGTGTAGCTGCGCGACGAGCCACTGCCGAAGAGCCGCTTGTCAAAGAGGTTGCGACCACCAGAGTACCAGGCATAGTCGTCGACCTCGTAGAGGGCGTGGTAGTCGTTGGGGTGGGGGTAAGCAAGTCTGAGGAACTCGCTGGCCGACATGTCCTCTGACGAACTATCTGTCTCGGCCTCGGTCTCTGTCTCTGTCTCTGTTTCTGTCAGGAAGTAGTATCCAAAGTCGGAGTAGGGGTTGCGTATGCGCGCTGTCGACGAGGGCGTCTCGTAGTTGACGGGTCCAACGGCATGGAACAGCAGGCCGCCATCGACTGCTATGAAGCGTACCTCGGGCAGATCGTCGGTCTGCTTGAGGTAGGCAGCATCCAGCTTTTCAGGCTGCAGGGCGCCACCATAGCCATAGATGCGTACCCGCGAGGGGTCAGTGAACCCCGCCTGCTGCAGCAGGTCGTTGGTAATCATGCAGGGGCCTGTCTGTGCCACGCGGATTTTCGTCCAGCGGCCCGTTGCTAACTTGGAGTGCTCGGCATAACGCTGCTGCGCCATGACGGCGCTGCTGAGCAGGATGAATGACAAGGCGGTCAATAGTCGATGTAGCTTCATTGGCGTTGTCTTGCTTTTTATAGAACAATCAGTTTCTTTGCGGGCGACGCCTGTGTGGCGCCGTCGGTGGTAATACGTACGCGATAGAGGTAGACACCTGTGTGCAGGCGGCTGCCACTGTCGACCGTGAGGTCCCAGTCTATAGAATAGGTGTTGTCAGTAGCGACGCCCGTCTCTGCATGCTGCCATAGTTGACGTCCTGACATGTCGAAGATGTCAAGTACGACGTCCATTGTTGAGCCCGTTCGGTCGTGGGTGACGATGAAGGTGGTGGTAGTGGTGGCAGGGTTACGAGTGCAGGTGACGTCGAAGCACTGTGGCGACAGTCCTCTGACGACGTTGAACTTCAGCTCGGCCAGCGACGAGTTGTTGAGCACGTCCCATGCGCGGAAGGTCAGGGTGTGGGGACCTTCGGTCAGCTCAGGAAGGCTGTAGCCCACGGAGCCACTACGGTAGTCGCCGAATTCGAACTGGAAATAGTCGTTCAGGTCGTAGGTCGTTGTCAGCTGTCCGTCGACACACAGTTCGAGGTTGTGGCCCACAGAGCTGCCTGCGGCGTTGATGCCGTCGTTATCGCTAAGCTCAGCGAAGAAGTAGGGCGTGGCGTTGACATTGCCGCCATTGACAAAGTTGCTGCTGTTGAGCCAGCAGTAGATAGAGGGTCCCACACCGTCGTTGGCAAGGTTGTCGCCGCTGCCCATCGTAAAGTTGGTGGTCGAGCCGTTTGCAGCTATCGCCCGGCTGTTGTTGAGGGCATAAAGTGTCATCAGGCCTTTGCCACCCCTGTAGGTGATGTCGCGAGGCAGCACAAACGACATCGAGAAATGCCCGTTGCGGAGACTGTCCTGACCGTTGAAGAAGGTCGAGGGACGGTCGCGGAAGGTAAAAGGCTCTTCAGCACCGGAGTTGGCATAGCTGTTACGGCAGACGATGGTCGACTCCTCACCCTTCACTGTCAGTGCCACGACGCCGTCGAAGTTGTCGGCGTTGGCCACATGGCCGTTTACGGTGACCAGCTGTCCAGCCCCTAAGGTCACCCGTTTGTCGGCAGGCGACACACCGTTAATGCTGTCGATGACAATGTGGCTGGTTGGTTTGGCAAGGCGCAGGGCGGGGTCGCCAAGGAGCGAGTAGTGCAACTTGTTGACAGGCTGCGTGTCGCCACTCCTCTGGTCGAGCAGCTCCTCCTTGTTGTTACGGCGCAGCTCGTTCTTAGCCAGGCGGACGGCATCGCCCAGTGTGTTGGGGCGGCCATCGGTAGAGCCGAGGACATACTTTATAAAGGCGCCGTTCATGTTCATGTTGGCACCAGTGTAGACGGTACGTGTGGTACCGAAGAAGGCAATGGCACCACCCTTCGTGTTGAGCATGGCGGTCTCGCCGATGTTGCCCTCGTTGGAGTCGAAGGGCATGATGTCGCAAGAGGCCGTTACCCACAATGGCAGGCGTAGCGAGGTGGGCGTGGCGAAGTCGTCGATCAGCAGCACCTTCTCATGGCTGATGCTGTAGGCGGCGCCATGGCCACAGTAGTCCATGATCAGTGCACCATTGAACATCTGTTGTTTGATGAGCCGCTCGGCATCTGGGAAACGGGCGCCGGTGGTGCTGTGGACACGTTCGTAGGCGTCCCAATAGACCTTCTTGATATTGAAATCAGGGTGGTTGCGAGCCACGATGTAGTTGGCCACGGTGTCGGCCTCGAGCATGTGGATGTTACCCTCGCCGTCGTTGCCGTCGTCGCCCATGAAGCAGATGACGTTTTGCCAGTCGCCACCATTCTCATTCTTGCGGTAACTTACAATCTTGTCGACCATCACTTGGGCCTCGGCGAGCGTACGTGCTGGGAGACGGCCTACACCGACGTCGGTCATGTCGCTGCGTGTCAAGCTGACGCCCTCGCCCTCGTCGAGCATGCAGAAGAAGTCGTCGCAGACGTAGCTCTCAGTGGCACTGAACGAGTTCTCGCTCTCGAAGCAGAGCAGGAAGTCGTCGGGCGACAGGCCAACCCAGTCGGCGCTGGCCATGCGGTTGTCCCAGGCACCGTCGCCGAAGAGCAGCAGATAGCGGGGCATGTCGGCCTCAGTCGTGGCACGGTCGTAAAGCATCTTCAGGTAGCGACGGTAGGCATTGGCGTCTGGGGTGCCACTGGCAAACTCGTTGAACAGCTCGTCGGCGGGGACGATTCTCACGCGCAGCGAGTCCATCGATTCGTGGAGCTGCTTGAGTCGCTCTGCCTGTGCTACGAAGTGCTGTGTGGTGGGAATGATGATCACCATGTCGGCAGGGCCATCGGCATGGTGGTCCTGGTTGGTGATGCGGTAGACAAACTGTGGAGTGGGCAGCGATGCAGAGCGCAGGTCGGGCAGCGGCTGTGGCTCGTTGAGGGTCAGCTGTATGTAGTCGAGACGCACATTGGCTGAGCCGGAGGTCTGTCGCAGCTGAATCTGGTTGTTGGCCTGCACCAGGCTGTCGACAGTGTAGGTCTGCTGGCGCTGTATGGCTGAGGTGTACTTACTTGGTGTCAGCGAGTTAGAGATGGTTCCCAGAATCGAGTCGTTCAGTGTGACGCTTACCTCGCAGGGACCATCGCACGTCAGGTAGACGCTGAGCCGCCCTCCGCCATCGTTGCCCGCCAGCTTGTAAGTGCGTGGCTGGTCGGCGCTGATGGGCGTGCTCTCATAGAGGTTGCGGCCGCTATGGTACCAGGCATAGTCATCGACTTCGTGGAGGGCGTGGTAGTCGGCTGCAGAGGGGTAGAAAGACCCCACGAACGTGGCACTGTCGGTCGTCAGTGGCTCACCATCGCTCTCGGTCAGGAAATAGTAACCATAGTTGGAGTAGGGATTGCGCACACGCGTCGTAGCAGTGGCACTCTCCCAACTGACGGGCCCTACACCATAGAACAGGCGACGCCCGCCGATGGTGCAGGTAGGCACCTCCTGCAGGTCATCGGTCAGTGCAAGATATTCGGTGTTAAGACGCTCAGGCTGCAGGGCTCCACCATAACCGTAGATCTTCACTCGCGAGAGGCTGCTGAACCCACACTGGCGTGCCAGGGCTTCGGTCAGCTGGTAGACGCCACTCGACGGAACGCTAATCTTTGCCCATGTGCCAGAGGCCAGCACTGAGTGCTCAGCATAGAGACTGTCAGAGCCATTGTCGGCGCGCGTGGCTGGTAAACGTTGAACGTTGAATGTCGCAGGTTGAACACTGTTGGTTGACGGATGGGCCGTGAGCGTCAGCTTGAAACTGACAAGCTTTTGGTACTTGCCATCGCGCTGCACCAAGGGCGTAAACGATACCAAGAGCGATGCCTGGCGCCGTGACACGCCAACTGTCTGGCTGATGGTGGGCAGTTGTGGCAACGACGGCGCTTCGCCGATGATGCACTGCATGCGGCTGATGTCGGTGGGCGACATGTCGATGAACTCAGGGTAGTCGATGGAAACGGTGTAGACAGAGTCTGCAAAAGACTCTGACAGCGGGAAGGCATAGCTGAACGTGGGCAGTACGGAGTCAATCCTGACTTCCTCGGCGGTCAGGTTAACGAACGCTCGAGAGGTCAGGTCAGACAACTCCTGCGCTGATACAAGGCGTATCAGCAGGAGCATGGCTGCTAAGATTCTTATGCGCATAATCATATATAATAACGCACGGCTGCCCTAATTATTTTCCACGACCGCTAATTATATCACAAAGGACATCGTCGCCCTCACGGTGAAGCTTTTACCAAACTCCACGTGGGGACGACGATGGCACGACAGGATTAAGTCCCCACTTACAGCACCTTAACGCACCACGAGTTGGCGTGAGGCATTGAGCTGGGGGCCTGTGACGTGGAAGACGACGCTGCCATGAACCCTGGGCAGACTAACAACGGTGGCCGCACGGAAGGTGCGCTGTCCGATGCGACGGCCGTCGGTGGTGTAAGCCGTGACGGTGTAGACATCGGAAGCCGTAGCACCCTTTACAGCTACGATGTAGAGGCCATCGTGGGTGGTGCGGATGGTGAGTGACGATTTGTGGTTGTCGCGATCAGTCAAGCCGATAGCCGTTGCTTCCTGGCCGCTGTCTGACAGCACGGTAGGCTCCACGGGCATGGTGGCGTCGGCGAGCGCGAAGTCAGTCTCATAGGCTCCGAGGTCAGGGGCTTGGCCAGCATATTCGATGGCAGGAATGACAAGCCCTGCCGCAGCATACTTGTCAGCGTTGGCAGCAATCATCACACCAGCATCGATGAGCTTCTGACCCTTGGCCAGGTCGATGTGTGCATAGTCAATCTCAGGCAGGGTGCCGTCCTCCTGACGTTCACTGATGAGCTGTTCGGGCTGGTCCATGGCGAGGAAGTTCTCAGGCGCGGCCTTCCAGTCGTTGGCCTGCTCAGCGCTGGCCACTGTCACCTCGAAACGCCCCCACTTACCACGCTTGCCGCCATCGCTCTCGCTCTGGTCGGTGGAGAGACGGTCGTTGATGGCCACGCAGTTGCGCAGCTCGCAGATGCTGCCTGTGGCGAGATCCTCGTAGATGCGGTAGCTGTACGACTTACCGCCGATGTCTGTCTGTCCGATGCCCGTGCAGTTGTTCATGATGATGTCGCCTGAGTTGTGGTTCTGGTCGAAGCCCTTGTTAAGGTTGCGCACGGCGAGGCAACGGTTCATGACGACGTTCATCCGTCCTTGGTCTGAGCCCATCTTGAAGCCATTGCCGTTGCCACTCGTAGCTTTGCCGTTGACAATACCATTCTCGTAGGCCAGACAGTACTCCATGATGATGGTCTTGTTGTCCTGGAAGCCGCCATCCTTCTTGAAGAACACGTCGTAGCCGTCGTCGCTGTTGTTCCAGGCTCGACAGCCGAAGAGGTAGTTGCCGTCGCCAACGCTGATCTTGGGTGCGAAGCCGTCTGCGTCGCCGTCGTTCTCGTCGACGTTCTCGTAGGAGTCGCAGTTGATAACGTAGTTGTATGCACCAAGGTTCTTCATCTGCAGGCCTGTGTCGCCATTGCGATAGAAGTTGCACTGCTCGATGATGTTGTCGTGGCCGTCCTGCGTGCGGGCAATGATGTCGCTGACCGAGCCGTTAGTGGGCTTGTTGCGTTCGATGAGCATGCCGTTGTCAGAGGCGTTGGTGATGTCAATCTTGTAGAAGTGCCAGTAGCTGCTGGTCAGGCGCACACCCTGATAGGGGTTGTCGGAATGCTTGTGATAGGGCATGCCTGAGAAGTCGAGCACGGCGCGGCCGCCATGGGCGAACACCTGGATGGGGCGTTCAGCAGTGCCGTTGTGGTCGTCGATGTTGATGCGCTTGCTGTAGACATAAGTGCCCGCCTTCATCCAGATGCGGTCGCCAGGCTGGGCGATGTTGATGGCTTTTTGCAGGTCGAAGAACGGCTTCTCCTTTGAGCCGTTGGCGGTTGTGTCGTCGCCGTCGGGCGAGCACCATATCTCGTCGCCGAGAATCTGGTCAGGACGCTCTTCCACCTCGTCGGTCTTGAAGCTTAACTCCTCACCGTAGGCAGTGCCAATGGCTGTTGTGGCATACGCGCGTATATAATAAGTGGTGTTGTCTTGCAATGTGAGGGTTGTGGAGAATTTGGCTTTTGGCTCCAGTTTGACTCGTGATGCTGTGGAACCTGGCGTAGTGCCATAGACAACGCCCACCTCTTCGAGGTCAAGGCCGCCATCGTCAGTGACCACGCCGCCGACCTTGTAGCGCGAGCCGCTCTTCGTCACCTCGCTGGTCTGCACCACGGGCATGGTGGCCTCAGCAGTCATGAACGAGCGCACGTCGCCGTAGGCGTAGCCAGCATTCGAGAGGGCGTAGGCACGGTAGTAGACCGTCTGGCTGGCCTTCAGGCCGCTGATGTAGGCCGAAATCTGCATGTCGGCAGGATCCTCAGTCTGTACGCTGTTGTCGGCGAGGGTGGGGGTGGTGTTGACAGTGCTCCATAGGAAACCGCTCTCCTGGATGGGCTGGTCGCCAGTGTCGACGATGGTGCCACTGAGCACGGCCGAGTTTTTGGTGATGTCGGCGACGTCGCCAGTAGCAACCACGGCGGGCGTGCCGTAGGCCTGGGCATAGACGGTGAGGTCGTCGATGTCGGCATCGCTGCCAGTATCATTGGCTAGTTTGATGCGGTTCACGTTGAGGCTGTTCACCTCAATGATTCGCAGCTTGTCGTCGCTCTTGATCGTGGCTGGTGTCCATGTGGCGCCTCCGTCGGAAGACGTGTAGGCTGTGACTTCCTTTCGTGTCTGCACCCAGGTTACGCGTTTCACGCCATAGAGCAGCACTGGCGTGATGACGTAGCTACCGTTCTTTGGCATACGCAGGTTGGCTGTCGAACCATTGGTATAGCTCGAGTTGGTCGAGATGCCGGCTTTGGTGTAAATCCATGTGCCCTGGCCTGCGACGTAGTATTCGGCATCAACGGCACTGCTGTTTGCTGGATAGGTGCTCCGATCCTCGAAGTCCTGTACGAAATAGGTGCCATCGGCATTGACGGTCTGCCCCTTGTCGTCGATGGCGGTCTTGAACGACATCACGTTTCCGTAGGCCTGTGTGTCTGCATAGCGGGCGTAGGCACGGTAATAGACGATGCTACCCTCGCGAAGACCTTCTAACTGGGCATTGAAAACAGCCTGAAGATTGGCAGGCACGACATTGTCGCTGAGCGTGGGCTCGCGGTTGATGGTGCTCCATACGAAGCCAACTTCTGTTATCTCTGCCTCCTGCTTGGTGATGGAGCCACTGAGCGTGGCCGACGAGGTGGTGATGTCAGTGGCGTCGCCAGTCTGTAGCACCACTGGCGTTTCGTAGGTCATGGCGTAGACAGTGATGTTGTCGATATCGGCATCCTTCGAACTGTCGTTGGCCAGCTTTATACGGTTTACCGTGTTACTGTTGACGACGACGGTACACGTTTTGCCAACGGTGGTAATGGCTGCCTCGGTCCATGTGGCGCCTTCGTCAGTGCTGGTATAAGCCTTCACGGAGGCACGCCCGATGTAGAATGTGACCTTTTGCACGCCATTGCTAAGCACGGGGGTGACGACGTAGCTGCCATTCTTGTACATGCGCAGGTTCATCGTCGAACCGTTCTCGTTGTAGCTGCTGTTAGTCGACTGGAAGGCATTGCAATAGATCCACTCGCCCTGGCCTTCGACGATGAAGCTTTGGGCTTCGTCTGACCTGGTCTCAGGATATTGCGAGGCATCCTCGAAGTCTTGAACAAAGTAAACGCCATCGCCGCCAATGGCCGATGCTGTCAGCGAAACGCAGGCCAGTGCGATGAGCACGGAAAGTTTTAAAAAATAGACGGGTCTCATAGTTTGTTTTTTTGTTGTGGGTTATTCGTGACGGATGGCCTCGATGGGGTCCATGTTGGCGGCTTTCTGAGCAGGGATGTAGCCGAAGAGAATGCCGATAAAAACACAAACGAGGAATGATACGTAGATGCTCCAGGCAGGAACACTCGAAGGCATGCCAAACTTTGGCACGATAAACTCGCTGATGCTACAGCCCACCAGCACGCCTATCAGTCCGCCTGTCAGCGATATGAGCACCGACTCGATGAGGAACTGCAGGGAGATGACAGGGCCTGTGGCACCTACCGACATGCGCAAACCGATCTCCTTGGTGCGCTCAGTGACTGAGACAAGCATGATGTTCATGATGCCGATGCCAGCAACGAGTAGCGAGAAAGCGGCGGCTACGACGAGGATGATGGTCACCGTGTCCATCGTGCTCGACATGGTCTCCATGATCTCGGCCTGTGAGCGGATGGTGAAATCGTCGACAGCCTCGCCTTTCAGCTTATGGTTGTCGCGTAGTATCTGCGTCAGCTCTTCAATGGCCGCATCGCTGAGCTCCTCAGTGATGGCCGAGCAGTTGATGCTTGAGAACCATGTTTGCGCAGCGATGCGCTTCATCACTGTTGTGTAGGGGGCGATGATGACGTTGTCTTGGTCCATGCCCCAGTTGTTGTAGCCCTTCGACTTCAGCACGCCGACGATGGTCATGGGGATGGACTTGAAACGGATGGTCTTGCCGATGGGGTCGACATTGTCGCCAAAGAGTTCGTTGACGATGGTCTTGCCGACGACGGCTTTCTTTGCTGCTTTCTTGATATCCTCGTCCGTGAAGCAGTCGCCTTCCTCGATGGTCCACAGTTTGATGTCGAGGTAGTCGGTCGACTCGCCATACACCGTTGTCGTCGTGTTGTTGTTGCCATAGATGACCTGTCCGCTGGCTGTGACCTCTGGCGACACCTTCGTCACAAACTTCTTCTCACGGAGAATACGCTCATAGTCGGCCATCTTCAGCGTCTGCATGGCCGATGGGTCTTGGCGCACGCCACCTCGCATGTCGGCACCAGGGCGGATGGTGAGCAGGTTGGTGCCCATGGTCGAAAGCTCTTTGCGGATGCTCTCCTTCGATCCCTGGCCGATGGCCATCATGATGATGACGGCGGCCACGCCGATGATGATGCCCAGCATGGAAAGGAACGAGCGCATCTTGTTGCTGGCGATCGCGCGGAGACTTACTTTGAAAAGGTTTAGTATGTTCATTTTTCTTGATTTGAGGTTTGAGATTCGAGTTTTTGAGGTAGACTTGAGATTACTTACAAATCTCAAACCTCAATTCTAAATTCTCAAATCCAATTAGTCGTCTTGTGGCTTAGGCAGGGCGGCCAGTGCTTCGGCCGCCGACTTAATGTTCGCGTTTGGAATGTCTTCGCGAATCTTACCATCGCGCAGGGTAATGGTACGGCTGCTGTATTCGGCAATCTCAGGGTTGTGAGTGACGAAGATGATGGTGTGGCCCTGACGGAACAGTTCCTGGAAAAGCACCAGCACCTCAAACGACGTGCGCGTGTCGAGGTTACCCGTAGCCTCGTCGGCCAATAGCACGGCGGGGTCGTTGACCAAGGCACGGGCGATGGCCACACGCTGCATCTGTCCACCCGACATCTGGTTCGACTTGTGCTCCAGACGGTCGCCCAGTCCCACTGCCTGCAGGGCCTTGATAGCTCGTTCGCGGCGCTCGCTGGCCGACACTGCCGAATTGTACATCAGCGGCAGCTCGACATTTTCCAAGGCAGTGGTCTTTGGCAGCAGGTTGTAGTTCTGGAACACAAAGCCAATCTTGCGATTGCGTAGGTGGGCACGCTGTGTCTTCGACATGGTGCGCACGGAGATGCCGTCGAGGTAATACTCGCCACTGGTGGGGGTGTCAAGGCATCCCAACTGGTTGAGCAATGTTGACTTCCCTGAGCCTGACGTACCCATGATGGTGACAAACTCTCCCTCGTAGATCTTGAACGAGACACCACGCAGAGCCTTCACCGTCTCTGAGCCCACTTGGAAGTAGCGCTTCACGTTTTGTAGTTCAATGATGACTTTGCGGTTGTCCATTACTTCTTCTGTTGATTTTGCTGGTTCCTGTTTCCTCTTGGCCTTGGCATGAATGGGTTGCCAGCCTGCTCGTTCTGAGGCATGTCGCCACCGCTGATCTCGAAGTCGGTGAGCACCTCTGTGCCTTCAGCGATGCCGCTGACAATCTCAGTCATCAGACCGTTGGTGGTGCCTGTCTCCACGGCGTAAGCCTTGAAGGTGTTGCCTTCCAGCGTCCATACTTTCTGTGGAGCTTCCACGTCGGCGATGGTCTGACCCTTGTCGAGGATAGCCTCGACGGGCATGAAGCGCATGGCTTTTGCTGGCACTGTCAACACGTCGTTCTTCTCAAGCGTGAAGATGGTGACGTTAGCCGTCAGGCCTGGTTTCAGCTTCAGGTCGTTGTTGGGGGCTGAGATAACCACCTCGTAGGTCACGACGTTGCTCTCAGTGGTGGCCTGTTGGCGCACCTGCGTCACACGTCCCTCAAAATGGTCGTCAGGGAATGCGTCGACGGTGAACGACACGCGCTGTCCCTCCTTCACGCCGCCAATGTCGGCTTCGTCGATATCGGCTATGACGCGCATGTCGGTGAGGTCTTTGGCAATGGTAAACAGCTCAGGGGTGTTGAACGAGGCAGCGACGGTCTGACCCTCCTCCACAGCCTTGTTGAGCACGACACCGTCGATGGGACTGGTGATGGTGGCATAGCCCAGGTTCGTCTGGGCGCGCTGCACGCTCTCGCGGGCTGTGGCTACCTGGTTTTTGGCTTGCTGCCAGGTGAGGCGTGCGTTCTCGTACTCATCGGCGCTGACCAGTCCCTTCTCGTAGAGCGTCTTGTATCTGTTGTGATTGGCCTCTTGGTAGTTCAGCTGGCTCTGTGCCGTCGAGAGGCTGGCCTTTTGGGCGTTGAGCTCGCTGATGAGGTTGGTGCGGTCGAGCTCAGCGATGACCTGCCCCTTCTTCACGACGGAATTGTAGTCGACATAGAGTCGCGACACGATACCTGACACCTGCGTACCAACGGTGACGCTGGTCACTGGCTCGATGGTGCCCGTAGCGGTGATACTGTTCTGGATATTCCCACGTTCAACACGTGCCGTTTGAAATGAAACGGTTTCTTTCTTCTTGCCGCCTGACACGATGAAGGCGACCACGGCCACGCAAGCTATAATTCCTACCAGGCAGGCCAACAACTTTTTATTTAACAACCCTTTCATATTTGACGATTTGACTATTTACTATTTCACTATGTTACTATTTCACGATTTATTATTTCACTCTTTGGTGACGACTGAGCCTTTGTAGAATAGCAGCAGCTGGCGGTTCAGGATGGTCATGTATTTCGACTGCAGACGGTTCTGCTGTGCTTGCAGCAGTTTGTCCTTGCCAGTCATTAGTTCTACGATGTTCTTCAGACCTAAGCGGAATTGCTCTGAGAGCAGGTCGTAGCTCTGCTGCTCGCTATCCACCGACAGCTGGGCAGCACGGAACTTCTGCTGGTTGGTATGTGCGTCGAGCCAATAGCCCTCGATGGTCTGATAGAGCTGTTTCTGCTTGTCCTGAAGGTCGAGCAGTGCTTGCTGCTGCTGGATGCGCGCTTTGCTGACAGCCGTCTTCGTCTGTCGCTGGTCAAAGATGGGGATGCTTAGCGACAGGCCGCCTGACATGTCGAAGTTGGTCTTCATCTGCGTGCCCCAGCTGTTCGACGACAGTGAGTTGGTGCTGGTGCCGAAGCCTCCTGACAAGTTGACCGTCGGCAGTCTTCCCGCCTTGGCAATCGACAGGTTGAGCTTGCTGCTCTCGATGGCAAGCCGTGAGCTCTCGATCTCTGGGCGGCCAAGCAGGGCCTGCTCATAGACGTCCTGCAGGGCAGGAATATCGGCGAGGGCCTGCTCGTCGGTGGTTGGCGGCACGGCGATGTCGAATGCCTCGCCATCGGTCAGTTCGAGCTGTTGCTTCAGCTGAAGCTTATAGTTGGCCAACTGGCTCTGCGCCTCCACAACGTTGTATTCGTCGGTGGCACGCTGGGCCGTGAGCTGCGAGAGGTCGGCTTTCGACATTTTGCCCACTTCGACCATCTGCTGGCCGCGTTCCTCGTTTTTGCGGCTGGTCTCGAGGCTCGACTGGCTTACCTTGATAGCCTCGTTCAGGTAGAGGCATTGTACGTAGAGCTGGGCGATGCGCTCCTGTATAGTGTTGGCCGTCTCAGCAGCGGTCAGCTCTGCCTGTTGCTCGGCTAACGCGCTGACTTTTATGTTGTTATGGTTGCGATTGCCATTCCAGACGGTCCACTGGGCGTTGACCGAGTAGGAGCCATTGTAGTAGCTCTTGTTCACCTTCGAGTTCACCTGGCCGTTGGTGACAGTGGCAATGCCGGCATCCTTCCACGGGCTATAGCCGATGCTCTGGTTGCTGCCTGCCGACATCGATGGCATCAGGGCGGCTTGCGAGCCTTTCAGGTCCTCGGCGGCCGACAACTGTTGGAGCTTTGCTTTCTGGAGGGTGATGTTGTTCTGCAGCGCGTAGCTAATGCAGTCTTCCAGTGTCCACTGTTTCTGGGCTGTTGCTGCGTGGGTGGCGCAAACAGCCGTCAGTAAGATGATTAGTTTCTTCATGTACACCTTATTTATTATTAGTAACAGCCTGCAAAGGTAATCAAAAATTGCGAAAAGAAAGAAATTGCACAAAAAAAGTTGTCGGTTATTAGTACAACTTAACCGACAACTCTCAATGTGTTAAAAAAATGCGATGGAGTCACTAAGAGGGTGGCCTTACTCCTTTACCTCCTTACTCCTTTACTCCTCGAAAGATTACTTCTTCTCAGGATGAATCATCTTCCAGATACCAGCAGCGCAGGCAGCACCAACAAACGGGCCAACGATGAAGATCCAGAGGTTTGTCAGGGCTGTGCCACCCTGGAACACGGCAGGAGCGAGCGAGCGGGCAGGGTTCACCGACGTGCCAGTGTAGCGGATGCAGACCAGATGGACGAGCACCAGGCTAAGACCGATGGCCAGGCCGGCGAAGTTGTTCGTGGCACCATTGGTCTTCGACGTTGCACCAAGAACGACGAGGACGAACACGCAGGTAAAGATGATCTCGGCCAGCAGGCCACCAATCATGGTCACGCCAGCTTGCAGGTCGTTGGCACCTGTGCCTTCCATGCCGTCGACATTGTTGACGAGCAGGGCCAGCAGGGCTGAGCCAATGAAAGCGCCTACCACCTGACCGCAGATGTAGCCGATGGCGTCCTTACTGTTCATACGGCCAGTCAGCCAGCAGCCAAGCGTAATGGCTGGGTTGATGTGGCAGCCACTGATGCCGCCAATGGTGTAGGCCATGGCAACGACCGACAGTCCAAAGGCCAGGGCCGTGCCTACCACGGCAGGAATGTTGTTTACAGGGTCACAACCCAGGCTGACGGCAACGCCGCAACCCATCAACACGAGCACCATCGTGCCCACTGCTTCTGCTAAATACTTCTTCATAATACGTTTAGTTTAAAGGGTTAATGTAATTTACTATTTGACAATTTACGATTTGCGATTTATTTACAATTAGGTTGTATTTACGATTTATTTACGATTTACGATTTATTTACGATTAGATTGTATTTACTATTTATTTGTTATTTGCTTTCAGCGAACAAAAGTACAACTTTTTCTTGAAACGAAGACACTTTTACCGATTTTTTTTCCAAAAGGGCGCTTTTTTTACTCTTTTGGGGCTGTTTTCAGGGCTAAAGACACAAAAAAGGGTCACCGCCGTGACCCAACCTTTGTTAACCTTAAATCTAATACTATGAAAAACACGCTGCAAAGGTACGGCCTTTTTCTAACATTTGCAAACTTTTTGTGTAGAAAAGGCGGTGAATCGGTAATAAATTGATATAAATCAAGCGTTTTTGTAACTTTTCGTCATTTTATGCCCTGTTTTGAAAAATAATGCGTACCTTTGCAACACGTTTTTGAAAGACTCACGATGAGAACCATAAATAGATACTTTCTGCATGGCATACTCGCAATGCTGATGCTACTAACAGGTATGCAGAGTCATGCCGACGACGTCGATGCTGACGTGGTGGTCGACGCCGACATGGTCGCCGATGCAGCCTCGCCAGCCCAGCATCACGGGCACTGGTCGCTGGGTGCCATTGCCAACATGAGCTATCTGATTCCGAAGGGACCGTATGCAGGAGCCATCCTCCATAGCTATGGCACGAGCATGTACGAACTGAGGGTGAAATGGCAGGCCGACGTTGCCGACAACGACCCCTACGAAAAGGGTCTGAACCGCCCAACGCTGCAGGCAGGTCTTCTCTACGGCGACTTCAGTCATATCCACATGCACAAGGGCACTACGCCTTACGAGTCGCGTATTGGCAGCCTCTGGGCGCTCTATGGCGGTGTGCAGTACGATGTCGTCAGGCGTCAGCGATGGAACCTCGGCGTTGACCTGCAGAATGGCGTGGGCTACTGTCCGCACCCCTTCGACGCCCAGACGAACATCGACAATGAGCTGATAGGCGCACCGCTGTCTATCTTTGTCAATATCGGCTTCTATGCTCGCTATCGCCTGTCGCCAACGTGGAGCACCGTGCTGGGCGTCGACTTCAAGCATTTCAGCAATGGCTCGCTGAAACGCCCCAACCTGGGCGTGAACACCATCGGACCGTCGCTGACCGTGCAGTATGACTTTGGAGGGAAGAGCAAGCCAGAAATTCCAGATTATCTAGAAAACCTAGATCATCCAGAAAACCCAGAATATCCGAAAAACCCCGAAATCAAGAAAGGACCCTTCGTGGAAGTGACGGCGGCCTTTGGCATGAAGTCGCTGCTCGACCATTTCAATGTCTACCACGCCAACCACTGCCCACTCTACGGCTTTTTCGCCACGATGGTGGCCCCCATGTATCGCTATCATCGCATGCATGCCAGTGGCGTGGCCATCGACTACACCTACGCCGACTACGTCTATAGCCATCGCGACCTTGACCAAAAGCTGGGGCGCGACGACGAGCACTACTCGCCTCACATCCTTGGCCTTAGCCTGCGCCACGAGCTCTACTACCACCACTTCTCGCTCGCCGTGGGAGCTGGCGTCTACCTGCACAAGCAGACGGGATTCTTAGGACGGACTGAGGACGGACGCTTCTTTCAGAACATCGGCCTGCGCTATGCCTTCCCCTTCACACGCGACCGCCTCTTCGTAGGCTATAACATCAAGGCCCACCGCTTTGCGAAGGCCGACTGCGCACAGCTGCTCATCGGCTACCGATTTAAGTAATTCAATTCACACAATTTCCCACTCCTAAGACCTCTTAAGTAATGATAAAAATAAGTTGCTACTATTTTCAATGAAAGAAATTGGCAACAATTAGAAATAATTATATCCAGAAATTAAAAGAAATCTTTTTTCTCATTGTTGGAAATGATTCTTTCTAATTCTTGCTGATTTCTTTCAATACAATACCAAGTTGTTTTTTAATTTCTACTTAATAAAAATCATATTCACATGGAACAATTCCCTGATCTTCTCAACGGCAAGACCCTGCTCTATGTCCACGGCTTCGCTTCCAGCGGACAGTCGGGCACTGTCAAGCGCCTGCGCAACGCCTTTCCTAATGCCAATGTCATTGCCCCTGATCTGCCTGTTCATCCTGAAGAAGCCATCGCCCTGCTGCACCAGGTGTGTGCCGATGTCCATCCTGACATTATCCTTGGCACATCGATGGGCGGCATGTATGCCGAACAGCTGTATGGCTACGACCGCATCCTAACCAACCCTGCGCTCTGCATCGCCGACACCATGGCGGCCCACGGCTTGACGGGCACGCAGACCTTTCAGAACCCTCGGCAGGACGGCCAGCAGACCTTCTATGTCGACAAAGCCTTGGTCAAAGCCTATCGCACCGTGTCCGAGCGACGCTTCTCAGGACTCACCACTGCCGATGGCCAGCCCTCGCCCACGGCCGCCGACGAGCGACGCCGCGTCTATGGACTCTTTGGCGATGCCGATACACTCGTCGATACGTTCGACCTTTTCCACCAGCATTACCCCAACGCCATCAGCTTCCATGGCGAGCACCGCATGGATGACCACTCGTTCGTGCACTCCGTGCTGCCCGTCATACGCTGGGTGGACGACCGACAGGAGCATCGCGACCGTCCTATAATATATATAGGTATAGAGACACTGCTGAACCACGGCGGCCCCATGCACCTCGACACGCCTCCCGCCAGCTCGGCACAGAAAGCCGTGCGCCAGCTCATCGCCCGCTACCAGCTCTTCTTCGTGGCACCAGCACTGACCGCTCAGCCCTCACTCTATGCCACGACAACGGCATGGCTACAGCAGTATGTCAACGTTCCTGCATGGGGGCACACCATCTTCACCAACCAGCGACACCTGCTCTATGGCGACTACCTCGTCGAGGCACTCAGCACGGCCGACACGCTGGCCACACGACTGGAGTTCGGCTCTGACACCTTCAAGTCGTGGGACGACCTTATCACCTATTTCGACCGCCTCGGCCTGTAGCCCGTCAACCATCTCTCCACAAAAGCCACCACGCGCCTCCCGTCGTTTGCTAATAAACGTCAAAAAGGAAAGATTTTCCAGTTTTTATTTGGCCGTTCAAGAAATAATGCCTACTTTTGTGGCGCATTAAGTAATTAACTTTTTGATAACTTTAAAAACATAATTCTATGGAAGTTGAGAAAATCATGCAACACCTGGAGCAGAAGCATCCAGGCGAGTTAGAGTTCCTGCAGGCTGTTCGCGAGGTACTCGAGTCAATCAAGGACGTGTACAACCAGCACCCTGAGTTCGAGAAAGCCAAGATCGTAGAGCGTATCGTAGAGCCTGAGCGCATCACCACATTCCGTGTGCCCTGGGTCGACGACAAAGGCGAGGTGCAGGTAAACATCGGCTACCGCGTGCAGTTCAACAGCGCCATTGGCCCCTACAAGGGCGGTCTGCGCTTCCACCCCTCTGTAAACCTCTCAATCCTGAAGTTCCTCGGCTTCGAGCAGACATTCAAGAACGCCCTCACCACGCTGCCTATGGGCGGTGGCAAGGGTGGCTCAGACTTCGCACCACGTGGAAAGAGCGACGCTGAGATTATGCGCTTCTGCCAGGCCTTCATGACTGAACTCTATAAGGTGATTGGCCCCGACATGGACGTGCCTGCTGGCGACATCGGCGTGGGCGGCCGTGAGATTGGCTACCTCTTTGGCATGTACAAGAAGCTCACCTCGCAGTTCCACGGCGCTACCCTCACTGGCAAGGGCCTGGAGTGGGGCGGCTCCATCCTCCGTCCAGAGGCTACCGGCTTTGGCGCACTCTACTTCGTCGACCACATGCTGAAGACCCACAACCTCGACATCAAGGGCAAGACCGTCGCCCTCTCAGGCTTCGGTAATGTCGCTTGGGGTGCTGCCAAGAAGGCTACCGAGCTGGGTGCCAAGGTCATCACCATCAGTGGACCTGACGGCTACATCTACGATCCTGCCGGCCTGAACGCTGAGAAGATCGAGTACATGCTGGAGCTCCGTGCCAGCGGTAACGACATCTGCTCGCCCTATGCCGACGAGTTCCCAGGTGCTACCTTCTATGCTGGCCGCAAGCCTTGGGAGCAGAAGGCTGACATCTATCTGCCCTGCGCCACGCAGAACGAGCTCAACGGCGACGATGCCGACAAGATCCTGGCCCAGAAGCCGCTGTGCGTCGCTGAGGTTTCGAATATGGGCTGCACAGCCGAGGCTGTCAACAAGTTCATTGCCGCCAACCAGCTCTTCGCTCCTGGCAAGGCTGTCAACGCCGGTGGTGTCGCTACCAGCGGCCTGGAGATGACCCAGAACTCCATGCGTATGTCGTGGACCGCTGAGGAGGTCGACCAGAAGCTCCACCAGATCATGGCTGGCATCCACGAGCAGTGCGTCAAGTACGGCAAGGAGAACGGCTACATCAACTACGTGAAGGGTGCCAACGTCGCCGGCTTCATGAAGGTTGCACACGCTATGATGGCACAGGGAATCGTGTAACCCCCCTTCCCTCCATCGTAACAGCAGTGAATGAATTATAGACAAAAAATATTTTTATTCACACTGGTGACATTAGTAGGCTTTATCACGCTGCCCGCCCAGACGCAGCGTGGTAAAGCCACTTATTATTCTAAGCGAGCCACAGGGCGTCGTACCGCCAATGGCGACCGTCTGCATCACGACAGCATGACTTGTGCGCATCGCACCTTTCCCTTTGGCACCTTGCTGAAGGTCACCTATGAGGGCAACGGGCGCTCAGTCATTGTGCGCGTCAACGACCGTGGCCCCTTTGTCCGTGGCCGCATCATCGACCTATCGTGGGGAGCCGCTCGCGACCTGGGCATTCTTGCTCAGGGCGTTGCCCCAGTCGTTGTCGAGCGTGTCGACCATCATCCCGTCGAAGAGGTTCACATCCCCATGCGTGAGCTGCCTGACACCCTCGAGCTGCCCTCCCTGCTCGACGAGATCGACGTTCCCGTCTTCCCCTGGCCCGAGCTGGGCAACGGTTCTACACGGTTTTAAACAGCCACTGTTCTAAGCCCCCTAATCTAAAGCCACGGTTCTACACTGTTTTTACACGGGCTACAAGTGGACTCATATTTGGTTTGCCCCAAAAAAGGTGGGCTCCCGATTGAAACGGAGGCCCACCTTGCTGATAGCTTCGCGCGCAGGCTCAGCGGACGATGCGCTTGACCATCTTGCCATCGGCACTGCGGACGATGGAGAGGCCGCTCTTCGCGCTATTGATGCGGCGCCCCTGCAGGTCGTAGTATGCAGGTTGTTCAGCATTGGTTGCTGATTTGTCAACAGCCTCGATGCCTGTCTGGATCTCGCCCTCGGTGACGGGCACCTGGTTGGCATTGGCAACGATGTTCTTGGTGACATCAGCTTCATCGTAGTCGAAGATCATGGCAGCGACGACGAGGTTTTCCTGATTGTACTCGTTGCGCACACGGAACTGGCACGCATAGGTATAGCTGCCGTCGGCGTTCCACTCGATGACGTCGCCCCACGACTTGTTGATGGCGCGTCCGACGTGCTGGTGCACAAAGTTGTTGCCACCATTCACCTGGTTGTGGGCCGCGATATTGTCTTCGACGAGCCACACGGTGATGCGTGCCGGATTGACGGTGATGTTCTCCTTCGAACGGCTGCCTTGTACGAGGACGTTGACCATGCCAGCCTCCTTGTCGAGCTTAGCCTGAAGGTTCACTGACACGAATGCGGGTTGGCGCAGACAGTAGTCGATGGCCAGTTTCAGCTCGTTCTCTGAGCTGGGGTTGAACAGGGGCGTATAGCCTTGCGGGTCGGTCGTCCATCGGTCGAGCATGATGGCAGGTGCATAGGATCCATTCTCCTCATCGTTGAAGTACCACAGGAGGTCTTTGTCGCTTGGGATGGTGAGCCAGTCGCTGTCGAAGCCCGTATGGTGACAGACGGCCACGACGTTCTCCTTGTAATGTGCGTCCTCAAAGATGTTGTGCACAATGGCAGCCACGCGTGGGCAGTACTGGCACGGCTCAGTGGTGAACTCCTCGAGCAGCACGCGGCGCGTGAAGTCCTCGGACGCAATGTCGAAGGTGCGGCTCTGCGTGTTGTCGTCGATGTTTTCGTCATCACCCTCGTTGAGCGTGGTGATGGTGACCGTGATGGTGCCCTCGCCCGTCTGGTAGATGGCAGGCTCGATGACGTAGCTGAACTCGCTCTCCTCGAGATGGGCGAGCGTGAGGTCGACGTGCGACTGGTAGACCTTGTCGGTGCAGTCGAAGCGTGTCTCCACGTCGAAGCCCGTGATGGTCTGCAGGGCGACGTTCTTCACAATGCCTGTGACGGTCATCGTGCCACCCTTGATGATATAGACCTCAGGTGCTGTCAGCGACATCAGGCGCAGATTGTGCAGTGGCAGCTGGTCGCCGCTGATCATGGCCTCTAAGCAGAGCGTGCCCTCAGCCGAGCGGTCGACCCACTCTGCATCAGAGCCCAGCTGCACCCACAGTGCATTCTGCTGTGGATTGTCGAGCACCGACATGCCGTAGTTCGACGAAGTCTGATAAGTGGAGTAGCCAATGTAGAGCCCCGTCGTGTTGTCGGCAGGAATGGTATAGGGTGTGTCGAACTTGATGACGTTCCAACCCTTCAGGATGCTGGCCTTCTCGATGCTGGCCTCGACGAGGTTCTCACCGTCGAGCGTCTCGCGCACCCACACCTTCATTTCGCTGATGCCCAGCTTCTGAGCCAGTCCCACTCGGATGGAGTCGATGCTGCTGCCAGCGTAGGTCTTCACGTCGCCAGCGGGCAGGTAGATGGCGCCGCTGACCCACGTGTTCTTCTCCTTCGTGCCGAATGCCTGATTGGTGGAGGTCTGGAGCTGTCCGTCGCAGTAGCCCACGGTCAGGGCATTATTCTGGGCATTGCCCGCCATGCAGATGGCGAGCAATGCGATCAGAACTGTTAGTGCTTTTCTCATACGGATTAGACTTGTTACTTATTCATCATCTTCACGGACTTCACTGAGCCGTCCTTCATCGTCTGACGAACGATGTTGACGCCGTTAGCAGGACGGTTGACGCGCTGGCCGGCAGCGTTGAAGTACTGGCGGCTGACGATGTCGTTGCTTGTCGGCATGCCGTTGATGCTGGTGGCGATATCGTCCCACTTGTCCATGGTGTAGACGAACACATCGTCGATTCTCAGCAGATACTGATTGGTGCAGTCGTGGTGACGGAAGGCCACCCTGACGGTCTTGCCCACATAGTCGGAGAGGTCGAGCTGGTGCTCGTGGTACTCAGCATCGGGATCGACTTCGAGCGTCTCTGAGAAGACGGGCGTCATGCCGTTGAACTTCGACGGGTCGCTGAAGTCCTCCTCGATGTAGACGCTGTAGTGCTCAGCGCAGAGCGAGTTGTGCAGCGAGCCAGCCCACCATGTCAGCATGGCGCCACCCTCGGGCACTGTGAAGCTGGGCGATACGACCCAGTTGTCGGGTGTCAGGGCTTGTCCTGAGTCACTCGAGGCAGAAGCGATGCACTGAACGCCGCTGTGGCAGTATTCAGGCCGCTCGTACCACCAGAAGCTGGTACCCAGATCCCAATATCTTTGGTCACCGTCTTGGTCGAAGCGGTCCCATCCGAAGGCGTCGTCCTCAAAGTCGCCGATGAGCAGAATGCCCTCAGAGCCCTTTGCCATGCCCCTGACATCGAGCGAGAAGTCGCCAGCCGTGGTCTTGATGGTCACCTTGTCAGTGAACCAGGTGTCGTACAGGCCGACGGTCTCGTCCACGGATTCGACGTTGCCGTTAGCATCGAGCTTAACGCCAGGATAGAACACCAGCGTGACGTCCAGGGTATTGTTGAACGAAGCCTCGTAGGTGGGAAGCATCGACACGAACGGTGAATTCTCGCCCTCTGCCTCAAAGCCCGTCACCTTCAGCGGCTGGCTGCCAGTGTTCTTCAGTGTTGCGTTGACCGTCGTGAAGCGGTTGAAGCCTACGTAGGTGGGCTCAAACACAACAGGTCCCTCGGTCAGGAGCTCGGCTCCGTACTCCTGGAAGTCGACCACGTGCAGGCGGATGTTGCTGATCTCAATGCGGTTTCGGCCGAAGGTCTCGCCATCGCCATTGTGGTAGTAGCGGAAGGTGAATTTGTGTGTGCCAGGCTCGTTGGTCAGGAAGCTTGCCCAGAACTCATCGTTGCTGAACAGGCGTGAGCTGGCGTCGCCGCCATTTTCGATATCGTCGGCAAAGGCCTGCATCTGAGCTGAGTTGTTACCGTGGTCGACAAAGATTTGTGCGTAGTCGCCGTAGATGTGGCTGTAGGTCTCGTTGTCAATGGGGTTGCCCCATACGGTGGCCTCCCAGGTGAGGTAGCCAATCTTGCCCTCTGGAATGACGATGTTGAGGGTCAGGTCGGTACCTACGGCGTACCAATCCATCGAAGATGCTACGAGGTCCTCCTTCTCACAGTCGACGTTGTAGGCCACGCCGTTCTCAACGATGTAGGGGCTTTCGGGGTTGATTGTGAAGGTGATGTACTCAGCGCCCTCGACCACGATCTGCGAGAAGTCGGGCTGGTTGTACACATTAGCCTTGGCCTCCACGGTGAACGTGCCTGCCGAGGTCTCCACGGTGAATGTGGCGGTCTTGGTGCCAGCCGTTGTCGTCGAGAAGAAGACGGGGATGACGAGGTCTTCCAGCGTGCCGGCTTCTTCCACCTCGCTGGTCTCAGCCATAAACTCATCGTTGTCGCAGGTAATGCTCTTCAGCGTCAGCTTGTTGGAACCACGGTTCTGGATGACGATGGTCTGGTCGCCGTCGACGCCGCCACCTTCCTCAAGAATGAAGAATCCGAAGTTCACCACGGGCGTCGTCACCTCGGCCACGTCGGGATCGGCTTGTACCAGGTCTAAATTCAGGTCGCGGATGTAGAGGCCGTCGTCCTCGTAGGGCGAGGCGTACTGCGACTGCTGCTGGAAGCGGACGAAGTGCTTGCCAGGGCCGAACTCTTTCTCGCCGTTGGCTTCACCCTCGTTCTGCAGGACAACGTCTGCCAGACCGTCCGTGTCGATGAACCAGCCAGCCAGGTTGTAGAACGCATAGCGGAAGGCGGGGTTGCTCTTGTACTGGCCAGTCCACGTCAGCGTACCAATCTGGCCTTCAGGCACCGTGAAGTTCACATACAGGTCGCTGATGGCTTTGCGGCCCGTGGCGCCTGACTTGGCCCATGTCACGCCTTCACCGTCGGTCACGACGTCCCAGGGAGCGTCGATGTTGGTCTTGAACGTGAATTCGCCGTTCTTGACGACAGACGCGAAGTCGGGAGCTGAAACCACCTTTCCGTGGAGCACCACATCGAAGAAGCCTTCTGTGGCGGCACCCTCGTAGGCAATGCTGCCAATGCCTTCCACGTCATCGTTCAGGGCGATGCCCTTCAGCGTGAAGGCGACGGCCTTCATCTCTCCAGGCGCAATCTCGCCTGTAGCAGTTTTGGCGACGATGTAACCCTCGGGTTCACATTCCACGTCGACCACGAAGCTGGCCGTGGCACCGCCTAAGTTCAGCAGCTCCACCTGGCCGTTGACGTCCTCGCCAACGAAGGTCTCGCCAAAGTCGACGCTTGTCTTGGTAGCCAGCAGGCAGGCCTCGTCGCCAGGCAGGTTGATGATGAACTGGCGATAGAGGGCGTTGTTGCCATAGGTGTACGAGCCGTAGTAGGTGGGCAAGAGGATGGCCTTGCGAGCCGTCATGCGTGTGATGTTGCCCTTGTCGTCGGTCAGCACGTCGAACACCAGTTTGCCGTCAGAACTCAGCTGACCTTTCTCGGTCACGTCGCCACTAAGGACCGTGAGGAACGAGCCGTTGCCTGTAGCCACAACCGTGCCGCTGGCGCCAGAGGGGGCGTCGATGGTCACCGTTTTGGCTTCGGCATCGTAGACGCCCGTTACTGACACGTCGACGTAGGGGTTATAGTCGGGTGAAAAGAACTCGACGTTGAACAGACGATCAAACGTGACGTTCGTGCCATCGATGGTCACGTCGATGCTCCAAAGCTGGAAGTCGCCGCCTTCGTACACGAAAACGCCGTCCACGGCATGGCTCTGGGCTGCTACATAGTACTCCACAGCCCCAGCTGCTTTACGCATGGGGAACTTGGGGGCGTTGAATTTGTGAAAAGGCATGGTCGTTAACGACTTGGCAGCCTGCTCACGCGCAAAGTTCTCGAGAACCATCTGAGAGTTCACAGGGTTCAGGTTAGTCGGGTCAGCCTCAATGGGCTTCTGGCCTACCGGCTGCTGGGCCTGAACGGCCGAGAGCGAAAGGAGTGCCATGACAAGCAGTAACATTTTCTTTCTCATAACAATTAAGTTTAGTTAAAATTAAAAGATAAAGTGGTTATTTAGTTCCTTTTTTGTAATTTTGCCGCAAATTTACGAATCTTTCATGGAAAAATCGTTGTCTCATCATATCAAAAATGTGCCTATTCCCGAATGGGCACGAAAAAGCGCCTTTTTAGCCCTTCTCCTGCTCATATCGGCCCTCAGCATGCGTGCCGCCCAGCAGCACGAGGAAATGCAAAACCTCTATCGGCAGTACAGGGATACACCGTCTGAGGAGCTCTACAAGCTGGGGCGCACCTTCCTCGAGCAGCAGAAGCCGGACGAGGCGATGGTCTGCTTCTCCATCGTCGGCAACCGCTACTCGCCCAAAATGAACAGCGACGAAAAGCGCATCTGCGCCTACGCCCTGAACAATGCCGGAGGCATCTCACAGCTGCGCTCCAGCTACTCCACAGCCTTCTCCTACTACAAGAAGGCTATGCAGGTGGCCGATGAGCCCATTCATCAGACCTATAATAACATCGCGGGCATATACCTCTTTTATAATGACTACCAGAACGCCCGCAAGTACCTGACGCAGGCCTTCGACGTCAGCCTAGAGCAGAAGAACTGGGAGTCGCTGTCGAATGCCCTGCAGAACATCATCTTCCTCAGCTGGAAGGTCGACAGCCTCACCTCCCTGCAGCCGCAGATTGAGCGCTACCGCTCGGCCGACAGCATCCCTCACGACGTACGCTACGACTACACCGTCCGCATTGCCGACGGCACCATCGCCGCCTCCAAGGGCCACTACCAAGAGGCCATCCGCATCTTTAGTGGCATCGACTCGGAAGACTCTGCCCAGTCGTCGTTCTCAGTCAGCTACAATGCGCCGCTCTATGTCGCCAAGTGCTACATGGCACTTAACGATTACGACCAGGCACTGCACTACCTCAAGGCGGTCGAGGAAGAGACTCGCCGCAACGAGGACACCTACATGCTGATGTACGTCTACAACCTCCAGATAACCTGCTGTCAGCACGCTGGCGACGCTGAGGCAGCACGCAAGGTCAAGTACGACCTGCTGAACCTGAAGGACTCTGTCAACACGGCCGAGGAACTGGAGAAAATCAAGAACATCGAGTTCTTCGACGAGGTCGACAAGTACGAGAAACAGGTCATCGAGCTTAATCAGCAGAAGAACTCGCGCACCATCATAGCGGCCATCAGCTGCCTGGCGCTCCTCGTCGTCGCACTCTTCTTCATCGTCACCATCATTCAGAACCGACGTCTTTGGGAGAGCAACAAAGAGCTCTACAGGAAGAACGACGAACTGGTTCATCAGGCCGACTTCGAGAAGGAACAACGTGCCGCCAATAAGAAGAAAATCGACGGTTTCATCGAAAAAATCGCCGCTATGCAGCAGACCATCGACGGCCTTCAGGCTACCTCTGCAGCACCTGCCGTCGACCCACTCTGTCCACAGTCCCTCGATGCTGAGGAGGCGTCCGACGAACCTGCACCCTGCGCCCAGCTCCCCGTTGAGCAGTCGACCATCGTCGAGAAAGTCTACCAGCAGCTCGACGACGTCGACTTCATCTGTCAGCCAGACCTCACCGTCGAGCGGCTGGCACAGGCCATCGGCATTCACGACCGCTACGTCTCGCAGGCCATCAACGAGGGTATGAGCAAGAACTTCAACACTCTGCTCAACGAGTACCGCATCCGCGAGGCCTGCAAGCGTCTTACAGACTATGACACCTATGGGCAGCTCACCAACGAGACCATCGCCGAGGGTCTCGGCTACAAGTCACGAAGCCACTTCACACGCACCTTCAAGAAGATTACTGGTCTCACGCCCTCGCAGTACCAGAAGATGGCAAAGGCGATGTAGGGGAGGAGAGGAGTTGAGGAGTTGGGTAGTTGAGGAGTTGGGTAGTTGAGGAGTAGAGGAGTTGGGTAGTTGAGTAGTTGAGGAGTTGGGTAGTAAAGGAGTAGAGGAGTAAAGAAAAAGGGGCTTCGAAGCTTGTGTGCTTTGAAACCCCTTTTCTATCAACTGTGGTTCAGTTCTATGCGCTGTCAGCGGCGTGAGGTGCGCAGCTGGAACTGCTGCACCTGCGTGGCACCGTCTGCACCCTGTGCGAGGCCGATGCAGATGACGGCTTCGCCGTTCTTCAGACGTGGGTCGGCCTTGACGGTGGCTTTGTAGCGCACACCCTCACGCGGACCAATGCTGCTGATGGCAAGGTTGCTGGAGATGTGGATGTGGCGGTTGCCTGTGACCTCCTCGACAAAAGGCTGCACGTCGCGGACGGCCTGGTTGCTGAGGTTGCGTATCTCGAAAATCACTTGGCACTCCTCGCCTGCACGCAGCACCTGGTCGTTGACACCTTCGACGAGCACGGCATTGCGGATCTCGAGCTGTGGCTGAGCAGCGGCATAGTAGCCATTGTCGTCAGGGTAGCCCTGGGTGGAGTTGTCGAACTCGATGCGGTCGTCGGCATAGCCCTGCTGGTCGCTGTTGTCGAAATAGCCTGAGTGGCGACGGCTGTTGGCGCGCTGGCCCTCATAGCGCTGGTCCTCGTAGCGCTGGCTCTCGTAGCGACGGCGCTCGAGCTGAGCAGCACGCTCCTCGTATTTTTGCTCCTGAGCCTTGTCGATGGCCGAGCCTGCTGCAGCACCTGCCACTGCACCGCCCACAGTACCTATGAGCGTGCCCCAGTGATAGCCGCTGCGTCCGCCCGTGATGCCGCCGATGGCCGAGCCTACCACGCTGCCGATGTTGGCACCTGCGTAGGCGCCCGTTGCCTCGTTATAACTGCCGCAGCTGCTCAGTGTGAGCAGTGCGCCCATCATCAGTACGAATAGCTTCTTCATATCGCTCTTGGTTTTTTTTGTTTGTTGTCGGTTTACGGCGGCAAAGGTACGCATAATTTCTGAATGCGCCAAATGGGAATCCCCTATTGTTTGGTAGGGAAAACCCTTTTTCAAGTGGTCTGGGGACTGACTCCTATCGCCGTCCCTTGATGCCGAAGACGCAGCAGGCACCAACGATGAGCAGCAGGCCGGCGACAATCATCATCGTAGCCTGCGTGCCGCCGATGGCGCGCATGATGAGACCGCCACAGAGGGCAGCGACGATCTGGGGCAGGCAGATGGTGCAGTTGAACAGGCCGAGGTAGGCTCCCATATGGCCGTAGCCCTGCAGGGCGTTGGTGACGAAGGTGAAGGGCATGGCGAGCATGGCTGCCCATGCACAGCCGATGAGCACGAAGGGGATGATCTGCAGATACTGACCGCCGCAGTAGGGGACGAGTGCGAAGCCCACACCACCAATGAGCAGGCTGACGGCATAGGCCACCTTGGTATTGCTGAAGCGTGGCAGAACGAGGGCCCAGCATACGGAGGCCATGGCCTGGATGGCGTAGAGGATGCCCGTCCAGTTGCCAGCAATCTGGTAGGCCTCGCTGGTGGGCTCGTCGGTGTTCCACACGGTGAGCGACACGGCGTCGACGACATAGGTCCACATGTAGAGGAATGCCGACCAGCAGAAGAACTGCACAAGGCCGACGCGCCAGAAGGTGGCAGGGGCGTTCTTCAGCAGCACGAACCAGTTGGCACTGCCTGAGTCCTTCGTCTCCTCAGCCACGCCGTTATACTCCTCGTACTCCTTCGGCGACCACTCCTTGACCTTCATGACGGTGTAGATGACGCAGAGGATGAGGATGGCGGCACCGATGTAGAACGACCAGATGACGGTGTCTGGGACGATGCCCTCAGGGGCGATGTTGCTCAGGCCGATGGCTGCGAAGAAGAAGGGGAAGGCGAAGCCCACGACGCTGCCTGCATTGCAGAGGAACGACTGGATGCTGTAGGCCTTGGCCTTCTGCTCCTCGTTGACCATGTCGCCGACGAGCATCTTGAAGGGCTGCATAGCCATGTTGATGCTCGTGTCGAGGAGCATCAGCAGGATGGTGCCCACAAGGAGCACGGCGCCAACGGTGGCCAGCCCCAGCGAGCCGGCGTTGGGCAGCAGGCACATGACGGCAACGGCAACGGCGGCTCCGATGAAGAGGTAGGGGATGCGACGGCCGAAGCGCGTCCACGTCTTGTCGCTGAGGGTGCCGACGATGGGCTGCACGAGCATGCCCATAAGGGGCGGCAGGATCCAGAAGAAGCTCAGGTCGTGGGGGTCGGCTCCAAGCGTGCGGAAGATGCGCGAGATGTTAGCACTCTGGAGTGCATAGGCGATCTGCACTCCGAAAAATCCGAAGCTCAGGTTCCAGAGCTTCCAGAAAGACAAATTCGGTTTTGTTTTCATATTCGGTTATTTTTGGGGTTAGTTTGTGGCATCGGTTTGGTTGTGGCATCGGTTTGGTTGTGGCATCGGTTTAACACGGTTTGACACGGTTTGGTGTGGCATCGGTTTAACACGGTTTGACACGGTTTGGTGTGGCATCGGTTTAACACGGTTTGACACGGTTGGTTGTGGCATCGGTTTAACACGGTTTGGCACGGTTGGTTGTGGCATCGGTTTAACACGGTTTGACACGGTTGGTTGTGGCATCGGTTTAACACGGTTTGACACGGTTGGTTGTGGCATCGGTTTAACACGGTTTGACACGGTTGGTTGTGGCATAACACGGTTTGACACGGTTTATATGGTTTGACACGGTTTGGGGTGCTATTGGTCTTCACATCTTGCGGCTAAGCCAAGAAGACGTTTATAACCAGGGCCTGTCTGCTGAGTGAAATTTAGAATATAGCCTACTTTGCAATGAGTCAGATTGATATAGTTAAGGGTTTGTGCAATATGTTCAGGGGTGATTGAAACGGTAGCTTTTAGTTCGATAATGATTTTTCCTTCTATCATGAAATCAGCCACGTAGTTTCCTACGATGTGGCCCTTATATTCGACCTGCAGAGGCTTCTGCCTTTCATACGACAGCCCCATTTGGTCGAATTCTATGCAAAGTGCATTCTCATAGACTTTTTCAGCAAGTCCTTTGCCTAATGCATTCTGCACGTTGTTGTAGGCTCTCAGAACCTTGTCAGATAATTCCTGATATAAAAGCATAACAACTAAAGTATTCTTTTCTTATATATATTGTTCTATTTCATTATTTTATTCCTTCTTACACCCCAACCGTGTCCCAACCGTGTCAAACCGATGCTCCTCCCAACCCAAGCGTGTTAAAACCGTGTCAAACCGATGCCTCCCCCCACCAAACCGTGTCAAACCGATGCCAATCACCGCGTCGTTCCGCGGATGATGAGCCGTGTGCGCACGATGCGGCGCTCGATGCGGTCGTGGGGCAGTGTGCCCTCAACTTGGCTGATGAGGATGTTGGCAGCCTCCTCGCCGACGCGCAGGCCGCGCTGCTCGACGGTGGTGAGCATGGGGTCGCAGGCGATGGCACGATCACCGTTGGTGAATCCGCAGATGGAGATGTCGTCAGGCACGCGGAGACCCATGCGCTTGACAGTGTAGAGGATGCCGATGGCCGTATCGTCGTTGACGGCGAAGAACGCATCGGGGTATGGCTCGTCGTTGAACAGCTCAGGCGTGATGACCTCAGCATCGTCGCGGTTGTCGCAGATGCGCACCAGACGCTCGTCGTAGCGCAGGCCGTGCTTCAGCAGCGCGTCCTTATAGCCGTTGAAGCGGTTCTTGGCAATCTCGAGGTGCATGGGCAGTCCGTAGAAGGCGATGTGCCTGCACCCAGTGTTGATGAGGTAGGTCACGGCGTTGTAGGCGCCCATGTAGTCGTCGACGACGACGCGGCTGGCGTTGACGCCTGTGCAGATGCGGTCGTAGAACACCAATGGCACGCCTGAGTCGATGAGCTGCTTGAAGTGGTCGTACTGCAGCGTGTCCTTGGCTTGTGAGACGATGATGCCGCAGACCTTGTTCTCATAGAACGAGCGGCAGAGCTTCACCTCGCGCTCGTACTGCTCGCCACTCTGTCCCACCATGACACGGTAGCCGTGGGCCTCGGCCTCCTCCTCGATGCCTTTGAGGATCGAGGCGAAGTAGTAGTGGACCAGTTCAGGCACAATGACGCCGATGACCTTCATAGGCTGCACCTTGGAGTGGCGCAGCGACTCGGCAATGAGGTTTGGCGTGAAGTTGTGAGCACGGGCATAGTCTTGGATGCGCTTGCGCTGCTCGGCCGAGATGCGTGGCGAATCCTTCAGTGCCCTGGAGACAGTAGCCACCGAAATACCCAGTTCGCGGGCGATGTCCTTCATCGTGAGTTGAGTGTTCTCGTTCATAGGCGTCTTAACTACTTTTGTGCAAAATTAAATAATTGTCCGTGCGTGCGTGAACATTAACTTTTGTTTTGTGTACAAGAAAGCATGCAAACGTTTGCACTAAGTATATAACGAAAATAGTGTAAAAAAATAGTGAAGAACGCGGGAAACATTTAATTTTGCACATGAAATGGCCATAACAGCCTAAAGACAAAACAAGTTCAAATACTAACAATAATTAACTCTAACTAAATGTAATGATGAAGCAGGTAAACATTCAATTACCGCTGAGGACGCTCGCCCTGCTATTGGGTCTCTTCCTCTCGGTAGGAGCCTTTGCACAGCAGATTACTGTGAAAGGCCATGTGAAAGATGCCACTGGTGAACCCATCATCGGCGCAACCGTCAAGGTAGCAGGTGCCCAGGGAGGCGCCATCAGCGACTTCGATGGTAATTTCACCATTCAGGCAAATCAGGGAGCACAGCTGACAGTGACTTACATGGGCTATCAGCCCGCAACTGTCGCCGCCGCTCCCAGTGTTGTTGTCACGCTGCAGGACGATTCCGCCCTTCTTAACGAGGTGGTGGTCATCGGTTACGGTGTGGCAAAGAAGAGCGACTTGACCGGTTCGGTGACGGCCCTGAAGCCTGACACCAAGAACAAGGGTGTCGTGGTGAATCCCCAGGACATGATGCAGGGTAAGATCGCTGGTGTGGCCGTCAACTCAAACGACGGTACGCCTGGTGGTGGTGCCCAGATTCGTATCCGTGGTGGCTCGTCACTGTCAGGTAGCAACGATCCTCTGATTGTGATCGACGGCATGCCTATGGACAACAACGGCGTGAAAGGTCTGGCCAACCTTCTGGCCATGGTGAACCCTCAGGATATTGAGTCGTTCAACGTGCTGAAGGATGCCTCGGCCACTGCCATCTATGGTAGCCGTGGTTCTAACGGTGTCATCATCATCACCACGAAGAAGGGCCGCAAGGGCCAGAAGCCTACGGTGAGCTACGCTGGTAGCTTCACGGCCAGCTTCAACAAGAGCACCGTGGACGTGATGGACGGCAACGAGTTCCGTGGTTTCATCAAGAACCTCTATGCTGGCGATGCCAACTACGCCAACGCTGTTGACGCCCTTGGAACAGCCAACACCGACTGGCAGGACCTCATCTTCCGCACTGCCCTCAGCCACGACCACAACGTCACGGTCAGCGGTGCCCTGAAGAATCTGCCCTACCGTCTCTCAGTGGGCTTCACTGACCAGCAGGGTACGCTGAAGACCTCCGACTTCCAGCGTTCGACGGTTGCCCTCAACCTGAACCCCTCGCTGCTCGACGACCACCTGACGATGAACCTCAACGGTAAGGGTATGTATGCCCACTCGACCTATGCCGACGGTGGTGCCGTGGGAGCTGCTGTGCGCATGGATCCGACGCAGGATCCCTATGCCTACACCTCGAAGTACCACGCCAACCTGTTTGCTGCTGACGGCACGACGGCCGACGCCGTGCTGAAGAACTTCGGCGGCTACTTCCAGTGGGTTTCGAACGGCTCGTCGCTGGGCGACCCCACCTGGCCTTACACCTACAACAATCTGGCCACCAAGAACCCGCTCGACATGCTGAACAGCAAGGACGACCGCGCCAACAGCTATGCCTTCATCGGAACGGCTGAGATTGACTACAAGATTCATGGCTTCGAGGACCTGCGACTCCACGTCATCGGCGGTGCCGACCTCTCGACGGGTAAGCAGGAGACCGACGTCTCGAGCAATTCGGCCAACTCCATCTACTACGGCTGGAGTGGATGGGACAAGATCGTGAAGCGCAACCTCTCGCTCAGTGCCTACGCACAGTATTATAAGGACTTCGCCGAGACACAGCACTTCGACATCATGGCAGGTTACGAGTGGCAGCACTTCTGGCGTCACCAGACATCAGAAGGCTCGGGCTACTATCCCTCGACCCACAGCACCAATGCCAACAAGCCCCACGAGCCCAGCAGCAATGAGTACAAGACTGAGAACTACCTCGTCTCGTTCTTCGGCCGTGCCAACTACACCGCTTTCGACCGCTACATGCTGACTGCTACCATCCGTCACGATGGTACCTCGCGCTTCAAGAAGCACTTCTCGACGTTCCCCGCCTTCGCCTTCGCATGGCGCATCAACAACGAGCCGATCCTGAAGGGTGCCACATGGCTCTCAGACGCTAAGCTGCGTCTGGGCTGGGGTAAGACTGGTCAGCAGGAAGGCGTAGGCGACTACTGCTGGATTGCCACTTACTCGAAGAACACGGGCAACGGTTCTTACTATCCCGTCTTTGGCGATGGCTCACTCTATCGTCCTGACAACTTCACACCTGAGCTGAAGTGGGAGACCACCACGACCACCAACGTCGGTATCGACTTCGGAATCCTCGACCAGCGCCTGTCGTTCTCAGTCGATGGATACTATCGTAAGACCACCGACCTGCTGAACTACGCTCCCGCTCCCATTATGACGGCTGTCCGTAACAAGTGCTGGCAGAACATCGGCTCGCTGAAGAACGTCGGTGTCGAGTTCGCTATCGACTGGAAGGTCATTCGCTCGAACGACTGGTTCTGGACGTTGAACTACAATATCACCTACAACCACAACGAGATTACCGACCTGACGGGCGTGAACGATGGTATCCCCGTGGAGACTGGTCCTAACATCGGTGGTGGTACTGGTAACTACGGTATGGCCAACCAGGTGGGATTCCCTGCCAACAGCTTCTATGTCTACCAGCAGGTGTACGACGAGAATGGCAAGCCCATCGAGAACATGGTGGTCGACCGCGATGGCGATGGTAAGATCACCTCTTCCGACCGCTACCTCTACAAGAGCATTGCCGCTCCGCTGCTCATGGGTCTGAGCTCACGTCTGGAGTACAAGAACTGGGACTTCGGCTTCTCGTGGCGCGCAAGCTTTGGCAACTACGTCTACAACGGCGTGGAGCAGGGCTTCAGCAATGTCAGCAAGGCTTCGATCTGGAGATCGTCGAACTACACTGACAACCTGATGCGCGAGGCCATCGAGAAAGGCTTCCAGACTGACGAGATGCAGGCCAAGCTGACCGACTACTACGTGAAGAACGCCAGCTTCCTGAAACTCGACAACATCACGCTGGGTTACAGCTTCGACAAGCTCTTCAGCGGTGCCAACTATAAGGGACTCAACGGACGTGTCTACGCAACAGCCAACAACGTGCTGACCGTCACCAAGTACAACGGTCTCGATCCTGAGGTCAACTCTGGTCTTGACAACAACATGTACCCTCGTCCGTTCTCAGTCATCGTCGGTCTTAATCTGAACTTTTAATTAGTAGAAAGGAGAAATAATCATGAACAAGTATATAAAGACTATATTGCCCGTTGCTGCTCTTGCTCTTACCATGGGCATGACATCGTGCACTGGCGACTTGGACGTTACTCCGATTGATCCCAACCTCGATTTGGAGTCGACACCCGAAGGCCTGCTGAACAAATGCTATGCTAACTTTGCCATGCAGGGAAACCAGGGTGGTAACGAAGTTGATATCGACGGCTTCGATGGTGGTACCGTCGGACTTGTCCGCCAAATGTGGAACTCGAACGAGCTGACTTCCGACGAGGCTATCTGCGGATGGGGCGATGCTGGTATCACGGAGTTCGTCACCAATACCTATGGTGACCAGCACCCCATGCTCTACGGCTACTACTCACGTCTGACAACGGGTATCACCTACTGCAATCAGTATATCGCTGAAAAGGGTGGCCACGATGCCACGATGACGGCAGAGGCTCGCTTCCTGCGCGCGTTCCAATATTATTTAATTATGGACGCTTGGGGCTCAGTGCCCTTTGCAACAGAGCCGTTGGCAACCCCAAGGCAGATCAGCCGTGAGGAAGCTTACGAGTGGATCCTGAACGAGGTGCTCGACCTGGAGCCCGCCCTGAGCGACGCCAAAGCCAAGAAGTCGAGCGACAAGGGCTATGGCCGCGTTGACAAGGCTGCTGCCTGGATGCTGCTGGCTCGCCTCTACCTCAACGCTGAGGTTTATACTGGCACGGCCCAGTGGGCAAAGGCTGCCGAGTATGCCAAGAAGGTGATGGACTCTGACTACAAGATCCATAAGAGTGGTGCCAACCAGTGGAGCGCTTACCAGATGCTCTTCATGGCCGACAATGGCGAGACGGGTGCTGCCTACGAGGGTATCTTCCCGCTTCTGCAGGATGGCAAGATGTCGCAGAGCTGGTGCTCGTCGCTGTTCCTCATTGGCTCCACCTACGATGCCGACCTGCATGCTAACGTCTATGATCCAGGTGCAACCAACAACACTGACCAGGCATGGGGTGGCAACCGCTGCCGTCCGACGCTGCTTCAGAAGTTCGGCATCACCAACGACGATGCCTACCACGTGTTTGCATGGGACATGACAGCCATCACAGGCGACGACCGTGCACTGTTCGACGGTGTCGACCGCCTGTACGACAACACAGATCCTGGCGTGTTCAAGAATGGCTTTGCCACAACCAAGTTCAGCAACTGGCGCTCAGACAATGGAACCACCAATTCGGCTACCTTTGCTGACATGGACTTCTTCATCATGCGTGTTGCTGAGGCTAACCTCACCTATGCAGAAGCTACGGCTCGCATGAACAACGGTACGACAACGGCAGAGGGCAAGCAGGCCATCGACGAGTTGAGAGACCGTGCCCACGCTGCGAAGAAGGCATCTTACAGCCTTAACGATATCTGTGACGAGTGGTCGCGCGAGTTCTACTTCGAAGGCCGTCGTCGTGTTGACCTGATTCGCTTTGGTAAGTTTGGCGGCAAGAAGGTATTCCCCATTCCGTCGGTCGTTATCACTGCCAATGGTTTCACTCAGAACACTGGTTATTAACCCATAAAACTTATCGACAATGAAAAATATATTGAAATCAACATTGATGGCACTGGCTGGCCTGCTTGTCTTCACGGCCTGTGAAGAAGACAGGGACTCAAACCCCGTGCTCAATACAAAAGGTAACGTTGAGTTCAAACTCAATACACCTGAGTTCGCAGGTCTTAACGTTGCACTCGGTTCCACCGATTTCTTGACAATGACGTGGTCGCAGCCAGTCCTGACGACTGACAATGCGCCCCTTGGTGCTGCTGGCACCTATGGCATGCGCTATGCCGTACAGGTCTCAAAGGACGGCAACTTCACTAAGACGTTTGAATCGGCATTGGCCGAGGTTACCGATGCAGAAGGTAACTTTACAGGGACGCCCACAGGACACGACTACACGACGCTCGATGGTTTCTTCGATGAGTGCCGCGCCGAGATGCCTGCCGACGACCTGAACTCAGCCCTGAACAAGCTCTACGTCTGGCCCGCTGGAACTGCCATGAAGGCTACTGATGCCTATCTGCGCGTGGTCGCTCTTTGGATGAAGGGTGACGGCAGCCAGCAGGTACTTGCCAAGAGTAACGTTGTGAAGGTCATCCTCATTCCGTCGAAGTGGATCGACGTGATGGAGAAGCCCGCCGAGGAGAGCTACCTCTGGGTTCCTGGCAACGGCAATGGCTGGAACCACGGCGTATGTCCTATCCTTGTTTCTGAGGATGGCGAGAACTACAGTGGCTACGCTTACATGGACGGCGAGTTCAAGTTCACACCTGTCGGCGACTGGTCGGCTGAGTTCAACAATGGCAGCTTCAAGGATGTCAGCGACAATATCGACCTTGGCGACGGTGGTGGTGGTAACATCAACTTCGTTGGTGAGCCAGGCATGTACTACTTCACTGTGAACATTGTTGATAAGACCATTAATGCCGTTGCTACAACATGGTCAATCATTGGTGGATTCAACAACTGGGGTGATGATGTGGATATGACCTACGACACAGGCAACCACTGCCTGACTGCCGACGTCAACTTCGACACCGACACTGAGTGGAAGTTCCGTCGCGACCACGACTGGGCTGTGAACTTCGGTGGCACGTTCGATGCACTTGAGCAGGACGGTGGCAACTTCACCGCTACTGCTGGCGCACACACCATCCAGCTCTTCATCGAGCGTCCTGCACAGGACGGCATGCGCGCAGTTCTCAAGTAAGACCTTGTCGGCCCGCTGTCCTCGTGGCGGCGGGCCACAGGAAAAAAGAAATAGTAAAATAGTAAATCGTAAAATCGTAAATTATTATGATGTTTAAAAAGATATTTTTCGGACTGTCTGCCCTGGCTCTGTTTACTGCCTGCACCGATGACTACACCGATTGGGAAAAGCCACAGCAGAACCCTGAAGTGGCAGCAAAGACCGTAGAGTGGTCAGTGTCGGCCGCACAGCAGGCTGCCATCGCCCTTGACAATGTGGAGGGTGAAACCGTCAAGCTGTTGAACGTCTCACTGCCAGAGGGCGCTTCAGTCGATGCCATCAATGTGAAGCTCACTGCCGATGGCGCCAACTATCCTGACTACAACATTACTGCCGACGGCGAGGGATTTGTCAGCCTTGCTGACCTGCAGAAGGCCACAACGGAAATGTTCACCGTCGAGGCCGTCGAGCGCACATTTGCTGCACTCGTCTCTGCTGACGTGCTTGTGAAAGGCCTCGAAGGCGATGCCGCCATTCACCTGGAGCAGGCAGTGCCCAGCCTTACCATCATTCCTCAGAAGCCCAAGTTCGCTCCGTTCATCTACTTTATCGGCGCCACTGACGGTTGGGCTGTTGCTGACCAGAAACTGGCATCGCCCGCTGGCGACGGTAACTATACCGGCTTCTGCTATGTCGCCGATCCGAACGGTTGGGGCATCGCCTTCAAGTTCCAGCGCGTATCTGGCTCTTGGGATAACGAGATCAACGCTGGCACGTTCACCACGAAGACGGGTGTCACTGGCGACAACAACATCGAGGTGGCCGAAGAGGGTGTCTACTACTTCGAGGTCAACCTGGCTAAGAACAGCATCTCGGCTACGAAGGTCGACTGCATGGGCATCATCGGCGACTTCAACGGTTGGGGCGGCGACGCTGTCATGACCTGGAATCCTGCAGAGTTCTGCTATGAGGCAACGGGTGCTGGCGTCAATGCTAATGGCTGGAAGTTCCGCGTGAACAACGACTGGGCTATCAACCTTGGCGGCAACGACGATGCAGAGCCATCAGCCAAGATTAGCGACCTTGTGGCCAATGGTAAGAACCTCGGCGTTGTGGGCAACACCATCAAGCTCTATCCTACGCGTAAGACCTCTGACAAGATTTACTGCACTGTCGAGTAATCTTTTCTGAGTCGAAACATTCATTCAACCCAAGCGGGGTGTGCTGTTCAGGCATGCTCCGCTTGAATCGTTTTTTTTGGTGCTGTTGGCGGTGGCAGAGGGCGTTCTGTAGCACGTCTACACGCCTAAAACTCTGTTAAACACCATCCGATTTGGCAGAAAACGTCGCAAAAACTTTGTGGTTTGGAAATAAAGTCGTATCTTTGTCGCCAATAACTAACACTACGATGAATTGAACGAATAACTTAAATACCTACAAGAATGAAAACGAGAACTTATTACTACCTCACGTTACTCGTCGCCAGCATCATGCTCGGCTTTACTGCCTGTGGCGACGACGACCCAGTGAAGCCCGTTGAGCCTGAACCAGAACCACAACCGGTCGAAAACCCTGACACCACGAAGACTGACCCAGAGCCTGAGCCTGAGCCTGTAGGCTCGCCTACCGTCGGCTGGCCTGCTGAATATGGCGGTGTCATGCTGCAGGCGTTCTACTGGGATGGCTTCGACGATGCACAGTGGACAGAGCTTGAGAGCCATGCCGACGAGATGGCTGGCACCTTCGACCTGGTGTGGCTGCCACAGAGTGGTAACTGCGGCGGCAAGTCGATGGGCTACGACGACCTCTACTGGTTCTCCAACTACAACAGCTCCTTCGGCACTGAGGCTCAGCTGCGCTCGCTCATCAGCACGTTCAAGGCCAAGGGCATCAAGACCATCGCCGACGTGGTCATCAACCACCGTCGCAACGTCTCTAACTGGGTGGACTTCCCCAAGGAGACCTACAAAGGCGTGACCTACGAGATGAAGTCGACCGACATCGTGAAGAACGACGACGGTGGTGCCACCCTGAACTGGGCTACGCAGAACGGCTACCAGCTCTCGTCCTACAACGACACGGGCGAAGGCTGGGACGGCATGCGCGACCTTGATCACAGGAGCGAGAATGTGCAGACCAGCGTGAAAGCCTATCTCAACTTCCTGCGCAACGATCTGGGCTATGCTGGCTTCCGCTACGACATGGTGAAGGGCTATTCGCCCAGCTACACAGGCATGTATAATGCCGCCTCGCAGCCAGAATTCTCTGTTGGCGAGTGCTGGGACAGCTCGAACACCATCCGCAACTGGATCGATGGTACCAAGGTCGACGGCATCATTCAGAGTGCCGCCTTCGACTTCCAGTTCAAGTATGTGGTGCGCAACGCTACCGACAAGCAGGCCTGGAACTTCCTGAATGGACAGAACGACGGCAACTGGCCCCTCGTCAGCAATAACTACGAGCAGGGCAAGTATCGCCGCTATGCCGTCACCTTCGTCGAGAACCACGACACGGAGGTGCGCCCTGACGGCTCGTCGAACGGTCCGCTGCGTAAGGACACCCTCGCTGCCAACGCCTTCCTGATGGCTATGCCTGGCACGCCCTGCGTGTTCCTGAAGCACTGGCTGACCTATCCTGCTGAGATCAAGGCGATGGTGGCTGCCCGTAAGGAGGCTGGCATCAACAACGAGAGCGGCTATCAGCCCTTCCGCACGGGCACGAAGTACTATTCGTTTGTGACCACGACCAAGAACGAGAACCGCCTGCTCACCGTCGTGGGCGATCTGTCGGCTGTCGAGTCCAATATCGATGCGCAGCAGTGGACGAAGGTGACCCAGGGCTACCACTATGCCTACTACTTCCCCACCACCATGAATAAGGCCTATGTCGACCTGCCGTCGGGCAAGTATGAGGGCATACAGCATGTGATGCTCTCGGCCGTCACCACGACCGATGGCGCCAAGGTGGTCTATACCACTGATGGCTCGACGCCGACGGCTGCCAGCGCAGCTGTGGCTACTGGCACGCTGGTTGACATCCCCGTTGGCACAACGACGCTGAAGGCCGCCATCCTGGCTGGCGGACAGGTGGGCGACGTCATCACCCGCACCTACGATGTGAAGGAGAGCGAGAAGGACAAGCCTGTCGAGATTCCGTCGTTCTGCACTGTGGCTCAGGGCGAGACCTGCGCCTTCTTCGAGGCACCTAACTCGTGGAACGAGACGATTTACTGCTGGGCATGGGACACGCAGAACTATACGGGTGGCAACTGGCCTGGCCAGGCCTGCCAGAAGCTCGGCACGTCGCCCAGCAATGGCAACAGCGTGTGGAAGTGGACCTACAGTGGCACGCTGACCACACGTCCCTCCAGCATCATCTTCAGCAGCAACGGAGCGCCGCAGACTGCCGACTTCAGCTTCCAGAACGGTGGCTACTACAACAAGGACGGCCTCAAGGGCGTGGTTGAACCTAAGTAGCTAATTAGAAGTAGTTAGAAGTAGTTAGATGTAGTTAGAAGTAGTTAGAAGTAGTATCGCCCCCTTCAGATGTATTGTAGCGTCAAGTCTATCGACTTTTTACTACTTCTAACTACTTTTTACTACATTTTACTACTCAATTTTAGATAGTAAAATTATTTTATAAAAACCCAAAACTATGAACAGACTTCTCATTCTTGTCAGCTGCGCTGTGCTCATGCTGACAGCCTGCGACCCTAAGAAGCAGGCATCCGGACAGGCTGAATTCAAGCTGCCTGCCGTCGACGACATCGCCATGTATCAGGTGAATCCGCGCGTGTTCGCACCCCAGCAGTCACTGCTGGCCGTGGCGCAGCGCATAGACAGCATCCAGGCGTTAGGTGTCAATGTGATGTGGGTGATGCCCATCTATCCCATTGGCGTTGAGAAAGGTAAGAATTCACCCTATTGCATCAGCGACTATTGTGCTGTCGCCCCTGAGTTTGGCACCATCGACGATTTTAAGCACTTGGCACAGGTGTGCCACGAGCACCAGATGGCCATCATCCTCGACTGGGTGGCCAACCATACGGCGTGGGATCATCCTTGGTTCAGCGAACATCCTGACTGGTACACCCACGACGAGAAGACCGACACCGTGGTCCATCCGCCGTTCACTGACTGGTATGACGTGGCCGAACTGAACTACGACAACGCTGACATGCGCCGTGCCATGATCGACGCCATGAAGTTCTGGATTGTGGAGGTAGGCATCGACGGCTTCCGCTGCGATGTCGCCGATGGCGTCCCTGCCGACTTCTGGAAAGAGGCCATCGACGAGCTGCGACAGGCTGCTGCGCCTCGCAGCATCGTGATGCTGGCCGAGGGTAAGAACGTGGACAACTTCACCGTTGGTGGCTTCGACATGAACTACGGCTGGGACTATAAGGATGCACTCCTCCACGTCTTCCGCGACGGGCGCCCTGCCTCCGACCTCGTCAAGGCCGACTCGGCAGAGTACGCCCAGCTGCCCGCTGGCAAGGTGAAACTGCGCTTCACCACCAACCACGACCACTCCAACGACGTCACGCCTGTGGTGGAGTTTACCAACGAGCGCGGCTCGATGGCCGCTTATGTCGCCTCCGTATTCCTCCATGGCGGCGCACTCATCTACGGCTCGCAGGAAGTGGGCTATCCCAATCCCATCAACTTCTTTAAGTATGTACCCGTCGACTGGACGGCCAATCCAAATCTCTATAAGGAGTATCAGGCGCTCATCGCACTCTACAACAGCCATCCCGCCCTGCGCAAGGGACAGCTGACGGCCTGGGCAACTGACGATGCACTGTTCTTTGAGAAGTCGCTGGACGGTGAGCGCTTCCTCGTCCTTGTCAACGTGAGGAACAATCCCGTCGTGATCGACATCCCAGAGACATGGAAGGGCCAGAAGGTCACCAACGTGATGGGCGGCGAGCAGCCGGCACTCGAAAACACCTTGGAGCTTCCGCCCTTTACATACCTGATCCTACAATCAGTAACCGACTGATGAAAGTACCCCAAGAAGGCTGTCAACAGTGATGGCCTTCTTTTCTTTACCAGAAGTGATGGGGAAGAACATCAAGAGGGGTTGAGGACATCAAGACAACAAGACGAGAAGACATCAAGAGAAGATGACAACAAGACAAGGGTATTGTGCCACTGGTGCGTTGTTGCGGATGGGCGCTTGCGCCCAGGATGTTGTCCTTATGTTCACTCTATCGTTTGAGCGTTGTTAAAGTTGTTCCTGTTGTCTTCTTATCTCTTTGTCTTGATGTCCTTTTATCTCCTTGTCTTGTTGTCCTCTTATCCAAATAATTTGGTACGCGACTAAACGCCCAGCGTGCCCACATTGAAGCACGGGCACGCCTTGCCCCTGTCCAGCTCGCAGTGGCCCACAACGCGTGCCTTCGGAAACCGAGCCTTCAGCTCCTTCAGCAGCCTTAGCAGCGTCTCCTTCTGCGCTGGCGTCCGCGTGTCGGCAGTACGTCCCTGCGCATCTAACCCACCCACGTAGCACACGCCGATGCTCTGAGCATTGAAGTTACGCACGTGCGCACCCTGATAGAACAACGGTCGACCGTGCTCCACGCTCCCATCGGGCATAACGACGTAGTGGTAGCCTATCATCTCGAAACCTCTTTGGCGGTGCCAGCCGTCAATTACTTCCGCATCGCACTTCTGCCCTGGCATCGTGGCCGAACAGTGCACCACGATGTACCTTACTTTCTCTTTCTCCAGTTTTCTCATTTCATCAATTTTAAGAAACTGTGCTCTGTGCGCTGTGCGCAGTATCCTCTGTTTTTCCATGTCCGTATCATGTGGTTGACAGCCTTCAAGTCGCAACTCAGACCCTGCTGCTGTCTGACGCGCTTGGCATCATCTATCGTGAACTCCTCGGGCAGCAACTCCAGCAGGTTACGCGGGCCGCGCGTGCCTATGCGGGCATCGTCGCCGTTGTTGGCGCGCTCGATGGCTTCTCCGAAGAACTGCATCTTGCACCACAGGTCGTACTGCAACGACCAGTGCACGAATTCCTCAATCGCGCGCTCCCACTTCTGCCCGTTGGCCGCGTAGAGCACACAGGCCTTCAGCCACGCTATCACGCAGGCCCGATGCGAGAGGTTCCAGTAGACCTCCGACTGGCTGAGCCGTGCAAACTCTGCACACTCCTGCTGCAGTTTCCTGGCCAGGCGCGTCGCCTGCGGACAGTCTATCTGCCCTCGTGCTGCGACAAGGTTGTCGATGTAGGGCTTCAGCGCCTCATCGAAGGCCGCGTCGTACTGCCCATAGACAGGCTGCTCAGCGCCAATCTCCTGCTCAGGAATGGTGCAGAAGTTGATGCGGCTGATCGGCCCGTCGGTCAGAACACGCGCGAAGAACCGCCGTCCTTTCAGCAGCGTCGTACACGCGTTCCAGTTAAACCTGCACACGGGCCGCGCCGTCACCGACTGCGTGCCGATACGCGTCTGTCCGTACTCAGCGCCAGGGTCGAAGGCAAGGCACATCAGCTGGAAATGCTGCTTGCCCGTCTGACCCCTGAGCTGCTCGAAGAGGTCTAGCTCGTTAAGCTTCACGTAGACGAAGTGTCCCTCCGCCTCGTCCATGCGCGTCACCAGCGCGGGCTTCGTCATGTCAGGGTCGATGATTTGTATCACAAGCCCCTCAGGGCGCATCATCTTGTCCTTGTTGGCACCCTTCTTCTGGCAGTCCTTCTTCCACTCCGCCTCGCGACGCAGGTTCTCCTCGTCGCGCCGCTTGATGTCGGCCATGATGTGGCGTATTGGCTCGTCGATACAGCCCTTGCCAGCGCCCGTGCCAGCCATCAGGCAGTTCATCAGCGTCGCCTCATGATCCACACCATCGGTGTAGCGGAAACGCACGTCGCACAGGTGAGTCGCCAGCGCTGGGAACACGGCGTGAGCCACCGCTGCCTTGTACACTTCAGGCGTGTTCGACGTCAGCAACCGGATGAGCTTGGGGAGGCGGGAAGGTAGAGGGTCAGGAGCATCAGAAGCCACCCCTTCTGACCCCGAGGGGACTACTGTCGCTTTGTCCGCAGGGTCTATCGCGCCTCCTTTTGAGGACAAAGAGGGGGCGAAGCTGTCGAGCACAGCCTTCAGTCTCGATGGCATGCCCTCGTACTTGCTTTCAAGCGCATTGCGAATCTTCTGCTGTTTCTCTTTCAGCGTAAACCCGTTGTAGCACGGTATCACCTGGTCGAGCCACTCGAAGTTCTTGCCACAGATATGCCTCAGGTCTGAAGCCAGCTGGTAGGTCAGCGTGTCGCGGTCGCCCTCCGTAGGCTCATAGCCGTGGTTGTTCAGCTCCCAGTACCGCTTCAGAATCTCCGTGAACGGAATGCCGTGATAGCTGGTGGGGAACGCCCCCCTTTCGTCCCCCGAGGGGGACACTATAGTTTTGTTGTCGGACTCTACCGCTGTTTTGTTGTCGGACTCTACCGCTGTTTTGTTGTCGGACTCTACAGCAGTTTTGTTGTCGGACTCTACAGCAGTTTTGTTGTCGGACTCTACCGCTGTTTTGTTGTCGGACTCTACAGCACAGGCTTCTCCAGCTCCCGTCTTTTCTCGCGTGCCTCCCGTCTCTTCTCTCGTACGCTCCGCCCTTTCTCTCGTACGCTCCGCCCTTTTATCTATCGTGCCCCCCTCGGGGGGCGAAAGGGGGGCTTCAAACATCCTCTCCTCATCAATATACAATATATACTCCCTGCACGGAATAAATATCGCACGTTCCAGCTCATGCACCGCCTTGTCGTACGCGACGCCACCCAGCACCTCCTGTGCCATCCACGCCTGTGCCTGCTGACGTGTCATGCCCTCTGGGATGTCGAACAGCACGTGTCCGCCCGTCTTGCTCACCGAGATGTTCACCATGTTCACGCCCAGCTCGCGCTCACGTCCTTTCAGCCGCTCCTCGTAGAGCTGTTCGAAGTGCTCGCAGCCGTCGAGGTCGATCACCGCCTTCCCTGAGTCCACAGGGTCGCCGTCGCTGCGCTTATAGCCGCCACGGAAATGTGCGTGTGGTGTGTAGAACCAGCAGCCGCGCTTCTCTCTGGCTTTCAGTGTCTTGTAGTCATCGTCAGCCAGCTCGCCCCTCCTGTTCTGTTCCAGCATGTCAGCCAGCTCTGCACAAATGCGGCCTGTCTTCTTGTCGTCGGCCGCTTTGTAGAAGCCCTCGGCCGTGGCTTCCACGACCTTAGGCTTCAAGATGTTTTGTCCAATATCTATTCTTGACACGATAATATTTGACTATTTAACAATTTCACCATTTTTATTTGACTATTTGACTATTTCACTATTTCACGATTTCCCTCCGCCCCCTCACCATCTTCCTCACTGGCTCCTCGCCCTCTTCCTCCTCCCCACTGGGACCCCGTGAGGCATCTCCTCCCCTTCGGGGAGGCCGGGAGGGGTTTACAAAAACCCCACCAGCTCCCAGTCGACGATGGCGCTCTTCGCCTCTTTCACCTCACGGTCCATCACCTTCATCACGCGTACTGCGCCAAGCTCCTTGGGCACGCTCTCGAACAGCTTGTACCGTTCTTTCGACTCCTTCACCCAGCCGTGCTCCAGTTGGCAAATCATGCGGTCCTTCGGCCTCACGCGCGACTGCCGGTTGTAGGCTTTGAATGTTAAACGACCCGTGTCCTCGTCCATGTACAGGACACCTTCCACTCTCTTGCCATTCAGCACCTTTGACAGCTGCTCGATGGCGTTCATGACATAAATATACTTTTTCATTTCTTGAGTTGTTGTTTTTTTTAAAGGAGTTGTGGAGGTGTGGAGGTGAGGAGGTAAAGTAGAATAGACCTACCCTTATCTTTCCACTCAAAAATCCAGAGGGAACTCGTAACTTCTAACTCCTAACTTCTAACTTCTAACTCCTAACTCCTAATTCCTAACTCCTAACTCCTAACTTCTAACTCCTAACTCCTCCTACATCAGCGCTATTCCCATCAGTGTGATGCGTGTCTCGTGTCTGTCCTGTCCCTGCTGGTCAGTCCACGTGCGTTCGCTCAGCTTCAGGCTTGCCTTGTAGATGTAGTTATAGTCCAGGGTCGGCTGTCGTCGTGCCTGTTCCTGTATCATCTCAGCGTACAGTCGGTCGTTGCCGCTCTGCAACACGAAGCCCATCGTGGCGAACTTCTCCTTCTGTCCTGTCTGTTGGTTGTTGAACTCGCGCTCCTGCAACGGGAGCTGTTGAATGATTCTGCAAATAATCTCCATACTTTTTTGTTTTTGAATTTTGAATTATGAATTATGAATTGTGAATTATGAATTGTGAATTATGAATTGTGAATTGTGAATTATGAATTATAAACTAACCAATCACCACTTCCTTCGTTAACCTGTCGCGTACCACACCGTCCGACTTGTACCCCGCCATTTTCAGCATGTCGTTCATCTTCCACCGCTTGCATTTTGAGTGCTGTTTCACCCTGACGTTCGTCTTTGTGCATATTCTCACGCTTTCATGATTTACCATCTTGAAAAGACAGCTGGCACAGCATTTCTTCACCTCGAATCCTTGTGGATTCCGTACGGTTGTTATTCTTTTTACTCCCATAGCTTTATTCGTAGTATTGACGGTTCGTTTTCTCTATCATTTCCTTCTGTTCGCGTACCAGCTTTTTCAGCTCTACCACCCGACTGCTCAGCTTGTCGATCTCGTCCTGCTGTTGTTTCAGGAAGCTTCCCTCCTTGACGGCGTTCAGCACCATCGCCGTTTCGTCCTTTGTCAACCCACCTTTTCGTCCAACCCCTACGTGGGCCAAGAAGCCGTTAATCAGACCTTCCGTGTCGAAGTACATGTAACCCTCGCCCTCAACGTCGAGCAGATAGCCGTTCTTCCCCGTCCGCAGCGTGATTTGCTTTAGCTGCTGCCGCACTTTTTGTTCTTTAATCGCTGTCTTCTTCATCTTCTTTAAATGTTATATTGGTTCAACATATTCTGAATAGCCTCTCCGTCCAATATGCCGTGCTCAGCAGCAATCCAAGCATAACACATTTCCAGAACGTAGTCAGCCGAGGGACACCCTGTGGTGTGGATCACGTGGCCGTGTGCAAAGTTCAATAGGTCATCAGCCAATTCGAGCTGCATCTCCTCGTTGAAGCCCAGCAGCATCTCTTTCAACAGTTCAAAGAGTTCTTTGCTCACTTTGTCCTCCAGGCACTCCATGATGCTCATGGCGTCACAGTCGATGTCGTGTTCGCCACTCAAGTCCTGTTCAATCACTCTGACATCCAGTGTCAGGCAGTCGCATAGTGTCATTCTATTCTTTTCCATGATCTTGAAAATTTTGTGGTTCGTTTTAAATTTCTGGGTGCAAAGGTCGGAAAAAAAACAATGCACTTTGGAATAATCGTCAACTATCAAGATTTGTCGTCAAATGCTCGTCAAACCCTGTCGTTCATTCGTCAAATCTCCGTCAATATCGTCTCTTGGACAATATTCCAGAACGTGTCGCACAGCTGCTCCTGCGGGTTGTGCTTCATCTTGTAGTACACCTCGCCACGATCCGACTCATCAATCTCACGGCTGAAGTTCTTCATCGTGTTCACGCCCATCCGAAGTTTCTCAGGAAGCTCGTCAGGCGTCATGCCACAGGCAAAGTCAACGAAATTCGTCTGGTTCAAACTTCCACCCACAAGTCGGTCCCTCACCACCATGAAGATGCCCAGCCAGTTACGCGCATAATTAAATAGGTGGTACTCGGTCAGCAGCCGACGCATGCTCCTGCACAGCACATCGAGCTGTTTCTCCCTCGTTAACTTGAGGAACAGCTTTCTGGCCTGCTCGTCAGCAGCCGTAACCCTCCCTTTGCCATGAAGCTCGCTGTCCTCCTTCAAGTCTTCATCGGATACAGGGATGGCCTTCATACCGTAATGCCCCCTCACCTCGTTAACCTCCGCAATGACTTCACGCCGTCCTTTCACGACAGCGTCAGCCAACAAGGCACAAAGGTAGTGCTCAGCGAGCGCAAAGCTGCCCACGTTGATTGCCAGATGCAACAGTTGTTCTTTCCTGAGCCATAAACCGTCAAGGTAAATGTACTCCTTCAGTGAATCTCTCATCGTTTCCAAGTGATTGTGGAGATGTGTGTGGATGACGCGCGTTTTGATTCTCTGAGAAACACCCCACAACAACTCGGATTAATACTCTGTCGTCAGGCCCTTTCGTCCTTCCGACAGTGCAAAGTTACAAACAAAAAAGGGGTGCATCAAACAGTTTGATGCACCTCTAAAGGTAATTCTAAAACTCTAAAACTTTTTCTAAAACTCCCCCCAATCCTAACTCCTAACTCCTAACTCCTCCTCCACCGCCTTGTCGAAGGCTTTCACCAGCCGCAGGCATCGCGGTTTAACGTTCTGCTGCTCCCACTTGCTGACGTTCAGCTTCAGGTAGCTATTGTTGTAGAACGAGCTCGCGATGGTGTTCGGCGGACAGGCATAGCTGAAGCCCAGCTGCTGCTGAAGGCCGCCTACAATCGCCTCGAACTGCGATGCATTGTCGCCAAAGCCATACAGGTCGCGTAGCACGCAGAAGACCACCGCATACGAGCTCTGGCCCCAGAACATGTCCTGAACCTGCTTGATGGCCTTGCCAATCACCTCATGGCTCACGCCCGTCTCGCTGTGCCTGGGCTCCTCGCCACGCATGCCCTGATAGCTCACCAGCGACCCCTGCTCGGCCACGCCCACCACCACTGAGTTCTGGAACGTCGCACCTGCGAACATCCCCCTCAGCATCTCCGCTTTCCTACTCTCGTCCATGATCGTTCGTCTCCTGTTCATTATTATTAATATGGTGTAACACCGTTGCACCACCCTCAGCCAGACCCACCACCACGTCAGCATGCTCTATGCCCACCGTCCGCATAGGCATGGGCAGCGGCATCATCTCGTCGATGATCCTGAGCTCCTTCTCGCGCAGCTCGTCAGGCAGCGACATGGTGACAAACGACCGCAGGAACGACCACCAGTTAATGTTGTCAAGCGTCATCACAAACTTCTTGATCTTCGCCACCGACAGCATGATGCAATTCTTCAGAAACAAGTTCTCCAGCTCCCCTGCCACGCAGTACGAATGCAGCTGCATGTTCTCAGCCTTCAGCACCTCGTTCTCGGCCCTCAGCTGCTCCCTCTCGGCCCTCAGCTGCTCCCTCTCAGCCCTCGCCACTTCCAGCTCATGCTCCAGCGATGCCACGTGTCTGGCCTTTTCTTCATCGTAACCCTTCAGTCTGATAAACTCATCTGCCGTTAATTCCATGATTTCCCACCTTTCTTTTTTTTATGATTTATATTAACTATGTTTGGTTTCCTCCTATCCTCGCCAGTACCCTCGGCAAGGCACGAAAAGGGCTGCAAAGATACAAAAAAAAGTTGGACCGACAAGCACGTCAGCCCAACTAAATTTTGTTAATCGCACACGCCTGCACAACCGCCCCGTTTTGTGCATCCGAAACATTTACAAACGTTTTTCCGCCCTCTGGTCTGGTGTGTCAGGAACAACTTGCATCTTGATTTTCTGCCCACTGTTCGCACAGCCTTGCGATGCTCCTTCTTGCCTCAGCTAGAATCTCTAGAATCTCTAGATTCTCTAGATTCTCTAGAATTTCTAGATTCTCTAGAATTTCCAGCCCTTAGCAACTCTATCTCGCGTTCCAGCGAGCCAATGCGGGCCTTCAGGGCAGCTATCTCTTGCTCTTGCTGTGCGATGATTTGTTTCTGTGTGCCTCGCATATCGAGGCGGGCTGCCGTCATGCGTTCACGCACACCACCTTCTTCCACAAATTCGCGGTCGCGCTTCTCCATGAAGGTTGTCATGGCCTTGTCCACCATGTGGCAGAGGCTGATAGCGGTGTTTGCCATCTCCTCGTCAGTCCATTTGACAAAGAAGCGTTCATAGTCCGCCAAGTCGTTGTGGGTGCGGCAATAGGCCAATAGCTTGTCATAACGTTGGCGCAGCTGCTCTGCCTTCGCCCAGTCGTTCAGCCCATGATGTTTCAGGTAGTCGTGGTAGTCTTCCAGCAGTTCCTGGTTGCTGCCTTTGGCTATGCCCAGCAGTTTTATCTCCGTCTCAAACGAGGTTTGTCCGTCGGTGAAACCTTCGGCTATATTCTGCTTGACGCTGCGGGCTGCCTGCACCATCTGGTCAACGGTGCGGTCGCCATATTTGGGCAGGAAGCGCTCGCAGAACACCTTGGTGAGCTGCACCAGCACATCACTCTTGCGGTAGAAGTGCAGTTCGGTATATACCGTTGCTTTCCGCATGACGCTCGGCGTACCGTCGTCGTATCGCTTCAGGTTGATGTCCTTAATAGGCTTGTTCATAATAATAAGAATAGTTGATACCTTTCATATCTGTATAGTTTAGCTTGCCAACAGCAGCACGCAGTCTCAGTTGGTTAGTGGCACTAACCAACTCATTCCCTTCCTTGCTCCACACCGCTCTCACCTCGTGGTCTTTATAGAATCGAATAGATACTTTGTCCATAAGCCTACACTTTGATTTGACCTGACATCAGTTTGGGAAGAAGGGTGTCGCGAATAATATCCCCTACTCACACAGTTTCTTATATGCCTTTTCAATTATCTTCGACATTAGCTGTCGTCTCTTCTCCAAGAAGACGAGATAGTCCATTTTCTCAAAGTCTTGTGGCAAGGCATTTTGCTCGCATGCAAGCTGATAAGCATCTTCGCCAAGTTTCTCCCGATATTTGCCTACATAGTCAACAGGAGCCTTGTCGGCGATATCAATATTTGTGTTATAATCCAAATAAGTGAAGTTGGCTATCTGGTTCCTTTCGCGGTCGGTATGGAATCCTTGCTTTGTCAGATAGTTCTTGGGGAAGATATGATGCTTGTCTATTGACTTCTTTTTCCCGCTGCCTCCTGTACTCCAGAACACAGACAAGGGCGATGTGGAGAAAAGCATGGGAGTTCCAAGTACGTTTATAGCCGCTATGTAACCATACCACGAAGGCGATATTGCCGAAGAACTGTGCAAGTCATCAGGCAAGGTCTTTGTAAAGAAGTCTTGCGTGAAATTCAGTTCTATTTCCTTATTGAAGTAACCAAGGAAACCACTTGCATCTTTCACGTCTCTTAGGTCAGCAAAATTCCTTTCCACAGACGACTCTGGAGAGAGTGCATAATATTGGCGTACTAACGCCATAAAGATGAATTTCGTGATAACCTTTCTCAGTTCCATCATATTAACATGGTATATGTATTTTCCCATCAAATACCATACATAGCCGTAGATGACGACATAAGATGAAGAGACAAGGTTTCCTCTGATGTAGCCTGCTGCAGGGAAAAGGTTGAGATAAGAATGCCAGTTGTTAATGTCCATTACCACATCCAACGCCTTCTTGAAGGTTTCCAAGTTCTCTTTTCTTGTCTTCTCACTTGTTTCGCCTGTCTTCAGGTCTTTACCACGCAGTAGTTTGTAGCCGTAGCGCATACGGGCTCGATTGAAGCCAAAGCCTACAGCCATACGAATCAGATGAGTGGGGTCAACGTCGATAATGTTGTTGAATGACGTTCCGTCTTTGGGGATACGGCTTTCCTGGCAGAACTGCATGATTCTGTCATGAACATCATTATCATAAACTGAAAGCAAGGTCTCGATGAAGTTGTTTTCATTCAGATTCTGACCGCCTGAGTTCACGCGCTTGAAGATATCGGCAACATCTTCTTCATCTGCCTTTTTCCTGATTTTCAGGACAGGCAGACTATAGTCTTTCAGGTCTAACAAGGCGTTCAGGTTCTCCTCGATGGCTATCTCCTCGTCATCGGTTAATTCGGGTTCATCTTTTGACAAATTGTATTCATTGAGTTGTTTGATGAATGCCTTCCTGAATTTCGTCGCCTCATGGTTGGCATCTGCTTCATAAGCCTTGCTAATATCATTTATCCAATGAGGGTCTTTCTCATACCTGTTCGACCAAACCTCAAACGTCCTGTCTAAAGGGTTGAAGACAATACGGATTCTGCGCTCTTTGAATCTCTTGTCTCTCACCTTAATGCCGTACATCGAAGCAATAAGCGATGTGAGTCTTTGCTGACCGTCAATCACCAGGTCTTCAGAACGTTTAAAGTTCTTTTCGTTCAGTCCTATTTGCTTTACATTCTCGAAATCCTCTGGTGCCGACCAAATCATGACATAGCCAATAGGGAAGCCTTTCAGCATAGAGTCCAGGAGTTCTCTAACCTTATTGTCTTTCCAAACGAAAGGGCGTTGCAAATCGGGCAAGCCCAATTTACCTGACTTAATATCTTTCAGGAAGTCTTCCACCTCCATGGGGATGTTGTCATATAGTTCTTTAGCCATATTGTTATATTATCTTTGTTTCTATTTCATTTACTTTCAATTCTCCTGACATCAGTTTGGGAAGAAGGGGGTCGCAGAGGGTGGAGAGACGGAGATTCTCAAAACAGGTAGTTTAAATCATTTCTATATCTTTCTTTGTCAGCAAGTCGAATTCTCTTGCTTCACGTTAAAAACCGATACCTCTCTCCTTTCTGATTATTTCCCAATGTCCTGTTTTGTTGCTGCCTACACGGACGATGAGTCCCACTTCCTTCAGTTTGGTAATATAAGTCTTGACTTGACGTTCTGAAAGAGCGACTTGCTTACCTATCTCGGCAGCATTAAAACCACGATGCGCATGAATGACATCAAGTACTGCAATGGCTTTTTCGGACAATTCCGGGAATTTATCGTGCAGTTTATCGTGCAGTTTATCGTGCAATGGCGCCCCCTGATGGGCCTCGGCACTTACTGTGAATGGTGGTATATACATAATCAGCCTTTACTTATCTTAAATCCAATCCTGCGAGCGTCTCGCGGATGCCAGCCTCCAGACGATGGTGGCGTACGCTACAAAAGTGGGTTGGAGCAAAGGTACGAAGAATTTCTGGAATAAACAAGAAAAAGTGGGGGAAATTCAACAAAGCGCACAGCGCACAGTGCACAGTTTCTTGAAAGAGCCATACAAGGGAAGAAAAGAATAAAAATGTAAAAATATTTTTATTATATATATAATATATATATATATTATATATATAATAAATTTTTCGTTATCCAGATTTCATGCGTTTTCAAGAAAACTGTGCACTGTGCGCTGTGCGCACTTGAGTGTCTTTGTACTGGATTGGTTGACATTTTTTGAAACGGCACTTCCAGACTGAGAAAACGACACATTCCGACCGAGAAAATGGCGGTTCCTGACAATGAAAGGGACACATGTGCGCACGCGTGCTAAAAAAAGATGAAAGTGACGATGTCGACATGTCAATAATAGCACTAACGTGTGTCAAAACTTGTTTGTAACTTATTGAAAGACAGGTTATTCCGACGACAAGTGATGCTTTGTCCGAATAATTGTCCGAAAAAGCTTGGAGAATTGAAAAAAAAGTTGTACCTTTGCATGTGGAAATGGCGCGCGTGCGCACACGCGCTATTGAAAAAATGAAAAACACAAACTTCAAACCTCAAACTTAACCTCAAAACCCTCAAATCAACCAAAATCTAATATTAAAATCTCAAATCTCAAATCTCAAATCTTAAATCTCAAATCAAAAACACATTATGGCATTAAAAGACAAGATTCAGATGCGCTACAACGTAGTGCAGGCCAACGTTCAGGAAGGCCCTTATCCCAATGAGAAATGGTACGCCCGCGTGAAGCGCAATGGCACGCTGAGCCTGCGCGGCCTGGCAAACCACATCGCTGAGCACGGCTCGATTTACACGCTCGACGTGATCTACGGCGTGCTGGTGAAGTTCTCCACGTGCATGAAGGAGCTCATCGAGCAGGGCGTTGCCGTGAAGCTCGACACGCTGGGCACGTTCTACCCGTCGTTCGAGAGCGAGGGCGCCGCGAGTGCCGAGGACTACGACATCAACACGATGCTCAAGGGCGTCCACCTGCGCTTCCTGCCTGAGTCGAGCGCCCTGGACAACATCACCAGCAAGGAGCTGATGAAGAAGATGGCGTTCACGCGCGAGGCCGACATCGACAAGCACAAGAAGGTGGTGAAGTACTACCAGTACACGCCTGGCGACGGAGAGGAGGGCGGTGAAGGGTAGCCCCCTCCAACCTCCCCCTTGGGGGAGGCTCTCTTTAGTTACCACCAAACCTGAACGACCATGAAAAACAACAAGGAACTGGGGGAGGCTCTCTTTAGTTACCACCAAACCTGAACGACCATGAAAAACAACAAGGAGATGTGGGAGGCTCTCTTTAGTCACCACCAAACCTGAACGACCATGAAAAACAACAAGGAGATGTGGAGAACGATCCTCCAGATGCTGATCTCGATCCTGACGGCTGCGCTGACGGCCATGGGCACGACGAGCTGCCTGGGCCACGGCCCGCTGTTCTGAGACGAGGAGTCGTTAACGACGGCAGGTGATCGCTGCAGAGACCACCTGCCGTCAGTTTGACATCAAGAGAAAGATGACAACAAGACAAGGAGACAAGGAGTTAAAAGGACATCAACCCCTCTTGATGTTCTTCCCCATCACTTGTGGTAAAGAAAAGAAGGCCATCACGATGATGACCTTCTTCCTGTAAGTGTGTTGAACCTGATGGTTAGTTGTTCTCAGGACGCAGCTTGCGGACCGTCTCTGCCGTGCGCCACATCTCCTGGTTACGCATGGCGGCGAGCTCACGCTCGAGGCCCTCACGGTAGTCGGGCTTCGAATTGGAGTCGATAGACAGCTGTGCCTCGCGGCCGCTCTTTACCTCTTCGTAGAGCTCTTCGACGACGGGCTTGATGGCGTCGTGGAAACGGGGAGCCCAGTCGAGGGCGCCACGCTGGGCCGTCGTTGAGCAGTTGGCGTACATCCAGTCCATGCCCTTGGCGGCGAAGAGGGGGCCAAGGCTCTGGGTGAGCTCCTCGACGGTCTCGTTGAAGGCCTCTGAGGGCGAGTGGCCATGCTCACGGAGCACTTCATACTGAGCCAGCAGCAGGCCCTGGATGGCGCCCATCAGTGAGCCGCGCTCGCCAGTGAGGTCGCTGACGGCCTCGCGCTCGAAGGTGGTCTTGAACAGGTAGCCGGCGCCGATGCCGATGCCGAAGGCCAGCGTCTTCTCCTCGGCTTTGCCAGAGGCGTCCTGATAGACGGCATACGAGCAGTTCAGGCCGCGTCCCTCGCGGAACATGGTGCGCAGCGACGTGCCGCTGCCCTTGGGAGCCACCATGATGACGTCGACGTCCTTTGGAGGGATGACGCCAGTGCGGTCGCTCCAGGTGATGGCGAAGCCGTGACTGTAGTAGAGGGTCTTGCCAGCCGTCAGGTGCTTCTTCACCGTGGGCCATGCCTGTATCTGTCCGGCATCGCTGAGCAGCATGCAGACGATGGTGCCACGCTCGGCGGCCTCCTCGATGCTGAAGAGCGTCTTGCCAGGTACCCATCCGTCGGCGACGGCCTTGTCGAAGGTCTTGCCAGGGCGCTGTCCTACGATGACGTTAAAGCCATTGTCGCGCAGGTTGCAAGCCTGTCCAGGGCCTTGGATGCCGTAGCCGATGACGGCGATGACCTCGTCTTTAAGTACTTCACGTGCTTTCTCTACTGAGAACTCCTTGCTGGTGACAACGGTTTCGATGACACCGCCAAAATTCATTTCTGCCATAGTTTTGTTGGGTGTTTAGTTTTGACTGTTTATTGTTGAATGTTTAGTTTCTCGCGCTGTTCAAGGAAGTCGCTGACCTGCTCCTGTGTGCTGCGTGTGACGGCGATGCGTCCTGAGCGGGTGTACTGCAGCACGCAGCCGAACTTGTCGAGGGCGTGGTAGAGGCTGAGGATGTCGTCGGTCTTGCCGCTTTTCATCACGATGATGTAGGTGGCGTTGACCTCAGTGATCTTGGCGTCGTGGCGACGCACGGCCCGCGATATTTCCGGATTGTCAAGGACGGCCTGTGTAGACAGCTTGTAGAGCCCCGTCTCGCGTATGAACAGCTGGTCGTCGGTGAAGTAGGTGGCCTTGATGACGTCGATCTTCTTTTCGATCTGTCGCGTGATGATGTTGATCTGCTCCTCGTCGCTCCAGGCGGTGATGGTGTACTTATGGACGTGCGGAATGCTCGACGCCGACACGTTAAGGCTCTCGATGTTCACCTGGCGGCGCGTGAAGACGGCAGTGATCTGGTTCAGGATACCAGCGATGTTCTCCGAGTAGACCAGCAGGGTGTAGAGCTGCTGATTGGTTCTCACCAGGTTAGGGGGTTGAGGGTATGATCGTACCACCTTTGTATTCTGATTCTCTTCCATTGTGCTGTTGTCTGATAGGTTGTGATTGTCGTTCAGCCCTCTGTGTCAGGTGCCAGGGCCAGTGCCATCTCGTCAACGTTGCGATAGGGTGTGGTCATGGGCAGGACGTTGTCGTCCTCCTTGACGCAGCATTCCAAAAGGAACGGGCCGTCGGTGGTGAGCATGCGCTCGACGGCGTCGGCGAGGGCGTCGCGGTCGCTGACGCGCTCGTAGTCGATACGGTAGGCCTGTGCGATGGTCTCGTAGTCAGGGTTGAGCATGCGTGTGAAGGCTCTGCGATGGTTCCAGAACATGTCCTGCCACTGTCGCACGTTTCCCAGGTAGTTGTTGTTCAGTAGGATCATCTTCACGGGCGCCTTCTGCTCCATGATGGTGCCCAGCTCCTGGATGCTCATCTGGAAGCCCCCGTCGCCCGTGACGAGGCAGACGCAGCGGCTGGGCGCGCCGAGGGTGGCGCCGATGGCAGCGGGCAGTCCGAAGCCCATGGTGCCCAGTCCGCCACTGGTGACGATGGAGCGTTGGTGGCGGAAGCTGAAGTAGCGGCATGCGAACAGCTGGTTCTGTCCTACGTCAGTGACCAGTATGGCCTCGCCCTTGGTGGCCTCGGCCACGGTGCGGACGACCTCGCCCATGAGCAGTGGCCCGTCGGTAGGATGCGTGGCAGGCCTAATGACCGTTGCCTCTTCCTCGTCGTGGTAGGGCTTGAAGGCGCTGATCCACGCTGTGTGCTGCGCCTTGTCGAGCAGCCGTGTGATGGCGGGCAGCGACTCCTTGCAGTCGGCGACGACGGCAACGTCGGTCTTGATACACTTGTCTATCTCGCTCTTGTCAATGTCGAGGTGTATGATTTTAGCCTGTGTGGCGTAGGTTGACATGAGGCCCGTGACACGGGCGCTGAAGCGCATGCCGATGGCGATGAGCACGTCGCACTGCTGCGCCAGCTGGCTCAGGGCATACTGGCCGTGCATACCCAGCATGCCCATGTTCAGACGGTGGTCGGTGGGCACTGCCGACAGGCCGAGCATGGTGCGCCCACACGGGATGTCGGCACGCTCGAGGAACGCGAGCAGCTCTTGCTGGGCACCACCTAACTCCACGCCCTGGCCGACGAGGGCCAGAGGGCGCTTGGCGCCGTTGATGAGCTCAGCGGCACGGCTGACGGCTTGCTGGTCGAGGGTGGGGTAGGGCACGTAGCTGCGCACGAAGTCGACGTGCTGTGCCTCCCATGTGCAGGTGCCTTTCTGGGCATTGGTGGGGAAGTCGAGTACGACGGGCCCTGGCCGTCCGCTGCGAGCGATGTAGAAGGCCCGGCTGACGGCCCATGCGACGTCCTCTGGGCGCCGTATCTGGTAGCTCCATTTGGAGATGGGTTGTGCTACGCCTACGAGGTCTACCTCCTGGAAGGCGTCGGTACCGAGGGCTCCGATGTTCACCTGTCCGGCGATGACCACCAGTGGTGTGGAGTCCATCATAGCATCAGCGACGCCCGTCAGCGTGTTCGTAGCGCCTGGGCCGCTGGTGACAATGCAGACGCCCACCTTGCCGCTAACGCGGGCATAGCCCTGTGCGGCGTGGGTGGCTGCCTGCTCGTGGCGTGCCAGCACGTGGTGGAACGCCTTCTGTTCGCCCTGTGTGTAGTCGTAGAGGGCGTCGTAGACTGGCATGATGGCGCCGCCTGGATAGCCGAAGATGGTGGTCACACCCTCGTTCTTCAATGCGCGCATCAGTGCCTCGCTACCTGAAACAATCTCTTTCATTCCTTAAAAAAACGGTACCTTATGGTATATGTCTGTTGTCACTACTTATTCAATGAGCCTGACGCCGCCCTTGTCGGCACTCGCCACACTTTGGGCATAGGCCCTCAAGGCTTTCGACACGGTGCGCTTGCGGCGCAACGGCTGTTGTGGGCGGGCGGCAAGCTCCTCGTCGCTGAGCTTCACGTTGATGCTGCGCGACGGGATGTCGATGACGATGATGTCGCCATCCTTGATCTTGCCGATGTTGCCACCATTGGCAGCCTCGGGCGAGATGTGGCCGATGGAGAGGCCGCTGGTGCCGCCTGAGAAGCGGCCGTCGGTGATTAGGGCACACGCCCGACCCAGGTGCATGCTCTTAATATAAGAGGTGGGGTAGAGCATCTCCTGCATGCCAGGGCCGCCCTTCGGTCCCTCGTGGGTGATGACCACGCAGTCGCCGCTCTTCACGCGTCCGCCGAGTATGCCCTCGCAGGCATCCTCCTGGGAGTCGAAGACGACGGCGGGCCCCTCGAAGTGCCACAGCGCCTCGTCGACGCCGGCCGTCTTCACCACGCAGCCGTCCTGCGCGATGTTGCCGAAGAGCACGGCCAGTCCGCCGTCCTTGGTGTAGGCATGTGCGATGTCGCGGATGCATCCGTTCTCGCGGTCCAGGTCGAGCTCCTTGTAGTATTCGTTCTGCGACCCCATCTCCGTTGAGAATCGTCCAGCGGGCGCACTGTAGTAGATGGCCGTCTCGTCTTCAAGTCCGTTGACGTCATATCGCTGCATGGCTTCGCTGAGCGTCATGCCGTCCACGCGCTTGGCTGAGCCGTCGATGAGTCCACCCTTGCTGAGCTCGTTCAGAATGCCCAGGATGCCACCAGCACGGTTGCACTCCTGCACACTGTACTTCTGCGTGTTAGGCGCCAGCTTGCAGAGGCATGGCACGCGGCGCGACAGGGCGTCGATGTCGCTCATCGTGAAGTCGACGTCGGCCTCCTGTGCGATGGCCAGCAGATGCAGTATTGTATTGGTCGAGCCACCCATGGCGATGTCGAGGCTCATGGCGTTGAGGAACGCCTGGCGCGTGGCGATGCTGCGTGGCAGCACGCTCTCGTCGCCGTTCTCGTAGTAGGCAATGGCATTCTTCACGATCTGCCGTGCGGCCTGCTTGAACAGCTCGATGCGGTTGGTGTGGGTCGCCAGGATGGTGCCGTTGCCAGGCAGCGAGAGTCCGATGGCCTCCGTGAGCGAGTTCATCGAGTTGGCCGTGAACATGCCGCTGCAGGAGCCGCAGCCAGGACAGGCGCAGCGCTCTATCTCCTCCAGGTCGGCATCGCTGACGGCAGGGTCGGCGCCTTTCACCATGGCGGTGATGAGGTCGGCATTCTCGCCACGCCAGCGCCCAGCCTCCATGGGACCTCCTGAGCAGAACACGGCAGGGATGTTCAGGCGCATGGCCGCCATCAGCATGCCAGGCGTCACCTTGTCGCAGTTCGAGATGCAGATCATGGCGTCGGCCTTGTGGGCGTTGACCATGTACTCCACCGAGTCGGCAATGATGTCACGCGAAGGCAGCGAGTAGAGCATGCCGTCGTGGCCCATGGCGATGCCGTCGTCGATGGCGATGGTGTTGAATTCGGCGGCATAGCAGCCCATCCGTTCTATCTCTTGTTTGACGATCTGGCCAATCTCATGCAGATGGGTATGGCCTGGCACGAACTGCGTGAACGAGTTGACGACGGCGATGATGGGCCGTCCGAACTGCTCGTGCTTCATGCCTGCGGCCACCCACAGCGCGCGGGCACCTGCCATTCGCCTGCCATCGGTGCAGGCGCTGCTATGTAGCGTATTTTTCATTGTGGTCAAAATGCGTTAGGCAGGGCTCTGAAGGGAGGTCCCTGCAAATTTGGCCGCAAAGATACAATTTTTCTTTGAAATACCAACAAAATGCCTCAAAAAAATGCAAAAAAGTGCCAGTTTGTTATCTGGCGTCAATCGTTTTGTGCCGAAATGGAAGTTTTTGGACGGTGTTGCGCACCACGAACCATGCATGCATCAGCAGCGTGACGGGCAGGCCGTAGTGGTGGCGCATGATGGTAAACCGCTCGCGGAGCGAGTCGCGGTGGTGGCGTGTGGTGGTACCCTCCTCCGTGTAGTTGGCCACCACCTTATTTATATTATAGAGGGGCAGGCCCATACGCTCCGTCTCACGCATCACGCGGATGCACCAGTCGACATCGGCCGAGTAGCGATAGCGCAGGTCGTACTGCAGGTTCTTGGCAATATCGGTGCGGGCATAAAAGGCCTGGTGGCAGACCAGCATGCCATGGCGGAACGAGCGCCATGTCAGCCGCGCAGGGGGCTGCAGACGGCGTGGATGCAGATAGCGACCCTCGTCGTCGACGATGTCGGTGCGCCCGTAGAGCACGCCTGGCAGCTCTGCCGAGGGCAGCTCGTTCAGGTGGCAGCGGTGTGCCACCTGCTCCAGCGTGTCGTCGTTGGGGAAGTAGTCGCCAGCGTTCATATAGACGATGTAGTCGCCCGAGGCCTGTGTAAGCCCCTTGTTCATGGCGTCGTAGATGCCGTCGTCGGGCTCCGAGACGATGATGACCTTGTGCGCGTTGTTGGCGTCAGATGCCGCTTTGTAGGCCTCGGCGAGTGGCAGTGTGCCATCGGTCGATGCCCCGTCGATGATGAGGTGGTCGACGTCAGGATAGGTTTGGTGTAGCACGCTGTCGAGTGTGCGCTGCAGCACGCCCTCGGCATTGTAGGTGATGGTGATAACCGTGAATCGTATCATCTGATGTTGAATTGCTGCTCGGCGATGGCCTGTTGGTAGACTTCAATATAGTGCATGCTGACACTCGTCTGCGAATAGTTGTGAGCCACCTTGCGCAGGGCGTCACGCCGCAGCTCCTCGCGGTTGGCCTCGCCGAGCACCCATCCGATGCCCTTCGCCAGCGTCTCGCTGTCGCGCGGATCGGCCAGGAAGCCGTTGCGCTGGTGGTCGATCATCTCAGGAATGCCGCCAACGCGGAAGCCCACGCAGGGCACACCGCAGGCCATGGCCTCCATGATGGTGTTGGGCAGGTTGTCCTCGAGCGACGGCGTGACGTAGACGTCGGCAGCGCTGTAGACGTTGACGATGGTTTGCTCGTCGCTGACGTAGCCTAACTGATGGGCGGGCAGTGGCAGCAGGTCTACAATCTCGTCGGCATGGCCGCCAAGGATGGCCACGGTGGTCTGGCTGGCCGTCTGTGGCTGCTGCTCGGCAAAGTGGCGCAGGGCCTCGATGAAGTAGCTGATGCCCTTGCGCTCGTCGGTGACGCGCTGCGACACGAACAGGATGACGTGGCCCTCCACGGGCAGCCCTAACGAGCGGCGGGCCTCCGTGCGGTCGTGTGGACAGAAGGTGCGCGTGTCGATGGCATTAGGGATGCTGGTGACCGTCTGGTTGCGCAGCAGGGCGCTACGCTTGGCCTCGCCCTCGAGCCAGCGGCTGCACGTCACGAAGCTGATGCTGCCTGTCTGCAGCAGCTGTTGCTTCTGGCGCCATACGCGTGCCGACAGGTCGTTGTCGCTCCCGTTGCCAGGCAGCAGTGGGCAGCGTCCGCAGTGGTTCGTGTAGCGGCGGCAGTTGCGGGCATAGTGGCAGATGGCGGTCGAGGGCCACTGGTCGTGCATGGTCCAGACGACGGGCTTTCCCGATTTCAGTATCTTCTTGATGCCTTTCAGCGAGAGCATGCCCTGGTTCACCCAGTGCAGGTGTACGACGTCGGCCTCCTTGAATTCTGGCAGTCGGGTGATGTCGAAGCCGCTGTTGGCAATGTCCACCTGGAAGACGCGGGCATACTTCAGGTGCATGTGCAGGTAGACGACGATGCGCTCCCACAGGAAGTGCCAGAGGCCCGTCAGCCTGTTGCCGCACTCGACGGTGGTGGGGTTGAACGACTGTGGGTGGCTGTCGTCAGCGCCGTGGCTCGCCTTGTCGCGCACCAGCATCTTGGCCTTCACGCCATTGTTGTTGAGGGCACTGGTAAGGCGGCGGGCAGCAACGGCGGCCCCGCCTGTGGTCTCGCTGGTGTTGACGATGAGCACTTTCATGGCGTTGGCTTTTTAGTCCTTCGATTCCTTGGCTCTCTTCTTGGCCTCTTTCTCTAAGCGCTTCTGCTCCTTGCGGGCCTCTTTCTCCTGGCGCTTACGCTCCTTCTCAAGCTCCTTCTCGCGTTTCTTCTGCTCTTTCTCAAGCTGCTTCAGCTCCTTGGCGCTCTGCTTGGCGGCCTCCTTCTCGTTGGTGGCCTCCTCCTTGCTCTGCATAGCCTCCTCCAGCTTCTCGCGCAGCATCTTCTTGTCGAAGGTGATGACCTGGCCCAGCAGGCCTACCGACAGCAGCTGGTCCTTGCCCTTCAGGCGCACGTGCGTGGTATTAAAGAGGTAGTAGTCGTCCATCTTCAGCTTGGCGTTGAGGGCCGTCTCGACGGTCTTGTTCACAATGTTCTTGCCAAGACTGGTCAGCACATTGTCGCCGAAGCCGCGCTCGTCGGCCTCTTCGTCCACAAATTCCTTCACGGCCTTCATCATTGCCTCCTTGTGGGCCTCTTTCTCAGGACGTGTCATCACCATCAGCACGGCAACGAGCAAAATGGCTACAATAACGAGTAACTTTTTCATTGCATTTCTTGGGGTTTGGATTACAGCCGGCAAAGGTACAAAGAATTACTGAATTATGAGCACAAAAATGCAAAATAATCGCTGTTTGCGAACACAAACGGTTGATTTACGTCAAGGAAACCCTATTTTTAGGCCTAAAAAGCCATCAAAGTCTTGCGGGAATGAAAAAATCGTCGTACCTTTGCAGCGTCAAAAGACAAAAAGATAGATTGTTTTAGGTTAGTAGTAATATTTATAGTTTTAGGTTTTTAGTTATTGGTAAAAGAAAGTTTTCAACTGTGGGATAACAGGAGGTCGCTGTGAAGCTCCCTTTTAAACTTTCAAATTTTTAGCCTTAGGGCTGAAAATTTCTTTTAGAGAAAAGGATTTTTAGTTAAACATAGGCTTTTGGTGCTCCGGCTCGTGAGGGTCGGAGTACTTTTTTTGCTGGATTCAAATGCTGTTACAGGGGATGGCAGCGCAGGCTGTCAGCGGACTATTCTCGCTGAGTCATAAAAACAGCAAACAAAGGCGCAGTTTTATCAAACACTGACGCAGTTTTATCAAACACTGACGCAGTTTTATCAAACAAAGGCGCAGTTTTATCAAACATTGGCGCAGTTTTAACTTTTACTGCCGCCATCCATATCAAAAATGGGGGGCTTGCAACCCTTTTACGCAGCACTCTCATGGAGAGTTCTCGTAGCGGCCTGATGGTCGCTAAGGCCGACGGAAGCTTCGTGTCAGGCGATCTCTTCCACGGATGCAGCGGCTTCGGCGGCCGCTGCTTCCTGCTGTTTCCGCTCCTCCTCCATCAGCTGGAAGTCTTTCTTGCGTAGCACGAAGGATGTCGAGAGGTACTTCTCACGCACTATCTTGTTGGCTGCGAGCTCCTCTGGCGTGCCGTGGAACAGGATGCGGCCCTCGAAGAGCAGGTAGGCGCGGTCGGTGATGCAAAGGGTCTCCTGCACATTATGGTCGGTGATAAGGATGCCGATGTTGCGGTCCTTCAGCTTCCAGACGATCTGCTGGATGTCCTCCACAGCGATAGGGTCGACGCCAGCAAACGGCTCGTCGAGCATGATGAACTTCGGCTCGATGGCGAGGCAGCGCGCTATCTCGCAGCGGCGGCGCTCACCACCCGAGAGGCGGTCGCCAAGGTTCTTACGGACTTTCTCCAGACGGAACTCCTTGATGAGGCTCTCGAGCTTCTCGAGCTGGTAGTTACGCGGCTTGCCCGTCATCTCGAGGACGCTGAGGATGTTGTCCTCGACCGACATCTTACGGAAGACGCTGGCCTCCTGCGCCAGATAGCCGATGCCGGCCCGTGCACGCTTGTAGACAGGGAAGTCGGTGACCTCCTGGTCGCCTAAGTAGATGTGGCCTCCGTTGGGCAGCACCAGGCCTGTGGTCATATAGAAAGAGGTGGTCTTGCCAGCACCGTTGGGTCCTAACAGTCCGACGATCTCGCCCTGGCGCACGTTGAACGTGACATCGTTGACTACGGTGCGCTTGCCATAACGTTTCACAAGCCCTTCGCTCCTCAATACAATGGATTCTTCTGCCATAATGCACATTTTTGCGTGCAAAGTTACAACATTTTGAAAAAAAATCGTAACTTTGCACGCAAAATCATGTTAAGACAATGCTAATACACCGCTGGCTGACCGTTTTCGGCCGATATCTCATCCTTATGGGGCGCACGTTCTCGGTGCCCGAGCGCTTCCGTATGTTCTGGAAACAGTACGTCAAGGAGATGGCGCAGCTCGGCATCAACTCCATCGGCATCGTGCTGCTCATCTCGTTTTTCATCGGCGCCGTCATCTGCATCCAGATGAAGATGAACATCGAGTCGCCATGGATGCCTCGCTGGGTGGCGGGCTACACCACCCGTGAGATTATGCTGCTGGAGTTCTCGAGCAGCATCATGTGCTTGATCCTGGCCGGAAAGGTGGGGTCGAACATTGCCTCGGAGTTGGGTACGATGCGCGTGACCCAGCAGATCGACGCTCTTGACATCATGGGCGTGAACTCGGCCTGCTACCTCATCCTGCCGAAGATTCTCGGCATGCTCACGCTGATGCCTGTGCTTGTCGTTTTCTCCTCGGCCATGGGCATTGCTGGTGCCTACGGTACTGCTTACCTTGGCCACATCATGCCGCCTGACGACCTCACCGCAGGCCTGCAGCATAACTTTGTGCCTTGGTTCCTCTGGATGTCGATCATCAAGAGCCAGTTCTTCGCTTTCATCATCAGCTCGGTCCCTGCCTACTGTGGTTACACCGTCGAGGGCGGCAGCGTCAATGTGGGCAAGGCCTCGACCGATGCCGTTGTGACGTCGAGCGTGCTCATCCTGTTTAGCGATGTGTTCCTCACGCAACTATTGTCCTGAACTACTGAAAAATGATTGAAGTAAAACACTTGTATAAGTCGTTCGAGGACAAGGAAGTCCTGAAAGACATCTCAACCGTCTTTGAAGACGGCAAGACCAACCTGATTATCGGCCAGAGCGGTAGCGGCAAAACTGTGCTGATGAAGAACCTCGTAGGACTGCTGGAGCCCACCAGCGGCCAGGTGCTCTACGATGGGCGTGACTTCGTGAGGATGACGAAAAGGGAGAAGATACACATGCGCCGCGAGATGGGCATGATCTTCCAGAGTGCTGCCCTCTTCGACTCGCTCACGGTCCTGGAGAATGTCATGTTCCCACTTGACATGTTCTCGAGCATGACCCTGCGCGAGCGGCAGCGACGTGCCATGGACTGCCTTGCCCGCGTGAACCTTGTGGATGCTGAGCAGAAGTTTCCTGGTGAGATCAGTGGCGGCATGCAGAAGCGCGTGGCCATTGCCCGTGCTATCGCCCTGAACCCTAAGTATCTGTTCTGCGACGAGCCTAACTCTGGCCTCGACCCAAAGACCTCGCTCGTCATCGACGAGCTGCTGCATGGCATTACCCACGAGTTTAACACCACGACCATCATCAACACCCACGACATGAACTCGGTGATGGGCATTGGCGAGAATATCGTCTTCATCTACGAAGGGCAGAAAGAGTGGCAGGGCGTCTCCGCCGACATCATGGGAAGCACGAACAGCCGGCTGACTGACTTTATCTTCGCCAGCGACCTGCTGAAGGAAATGCGATCGGCAGTGAGGGGAGTGAAGGAGAAGTAGTTAGAAGTAGTTAGAAGTAGTTAGAAGTAGTTGGAAGTGCCTACCTCATCATCCACTGGTCGCCCTCCAAGACCATCGGCACGACGATCTCTTCGGAAGAGGCATCGTGGTAGTTAATAAGGAGAAACACCTGCATGAGGTTTAGTGTGGAGTCAGGGACGGCACGTGATGCCTGGATGCTCACTATGCCGCCACGGAACTTCTTCTGCTGCGAAGCGTACTGTTTATACGTGGCGATGAGCTGCTCACGGAAAGAGTCGGGGATGCCATCCATGCCAGCACGGCCGGCCAGGAAACGATCGTAGTCGCCTCGCAGCAGGAACCCATAGTAAACCTCAGCCGCCACGCGTGCTCCCTCCTGCGCCTTTTCCAACGGCGTCTGGCGGGAACAGGCAATAACGAGAAGGAACAGCGACAACGCAGCAATCCTTTTGACCATTGACTTACTCATTTTCTGTCTCAACTCAGCGAACAATTCTATATAACCTCCCCTCCCTTGGGGAGGGGTAGGGGGTGGGTTGCCCTTGTGAGGGCCTGGGTGTGGGTTTCTCCCTTGGGGAGGGGTAGGGGGTGGGTTACTACTTCTGTCTGACAAACACGTTGATGGGTGTGCCCGTCAGCGTCCAGTTCTCACGGATCTTGTTCTCGAGGAAGCGTTTGTAGGGCTCCTTCACGTACTGCGGCAGGTTGGCGTAGAAGATGAACGTTGGAATCTGCGTGTCGGGCACCTGCGATATGTACTTGATCTTGATGTACTTGCCCTTGATAGAGGGGGGCGGTGTGGCCTCGATGAGTGGCAGCAGTACCTCGTTGAGCTTCGACGTGCCAATCTTCACCTTACGGTTCAAGTAGACCTGCTTGGCCGTCTCCAGAACGCGGAAGATGCGCTGCTTGGTCATGGCCGAGGCAAAGATGATGGGAAAGTCGCGGAATGGTGCCATGCGTTCGCGGATGGCGCCCTCGAAGGTGTCGATGACCTTTTGTGTCTTGTCCTCGACAAGGTCCCACTTGTTGACGACGACGACGAGGCTCTTGTCGTTCTTCTGGATGAGCTGGAAGATGTTCATGTCCTGTGCCTCGATGCCGCGTGTGGCATCGATCATGAGGATGCACACATCAGCATTCTCGATGGCTCGGATGGAGCGCATCACGGAGTAGAACTCCAGGTCCTCGGTCACCTTGTTCTTACGGCGGATGCCAGCAGTGTCGACCAGGTAGAAGTCGAAGCCGAACTTGTCGTAGCGGGTGTAGATGCTGTCGCGCGTCGTGCCGGCAATGTCGGTGACGATGTGACGCTCCTCGCCGATGAAGGCGTTGATAAGGCTCGACTTGCCGACGTTCGGACGGCCCACGACGGCAAAGCGGGGGATGCCTTCTTCGAGGTCGTCCTCTTTCTTCTCGGGCAGCATCTCCACGACCTTGTCGAGCAGGTCGCCAGTGCCACTGCCCGTGGCGGCACTGATGCAGTAGGGGTCGCCCAGTCCCAGCTTGTAGAAGTCGTACTGGCCGTAGAGGTCCTTGCCGTCGTCGGCCTTGTTGGCCACGAGCAGCGTCGGCAGCTTTGCCCGACGGAGAATCTGTGCCACGTCCTGATCCCAGTCGGTGACGCCGTTCTTGATGTCGCAGACGAAGAGCACCAGGTCGGCCTCCTCGGTGGCGATGACCACCTGCTTGCGTATCTCCTCCTCGAAGATGTCGTCTGAGTTAACCACCCAGCCGCCTGTGTCGACGACCGAGAACTCCCGTCCGCACCACTCGCACTTGCCGTACTGGCGGTCGCGTGTTGTGCCTGCCTCGTCGCTCACAATCGCTTGCCGCGACTTTGTCAGTCTGTTAAATAAGGTGGACTTCCCCACGTTGGGACGGCCCACAATGGCTACTAAATTTCCCATGTCTCTTTCAATTTTGGTGCAAAGGTACGAATAAGCGAGCAAAAAACCAAATTTATTTGAGTTTTTTCGAGCGTGAGTACTTTCGAGCAGGGCTCAGAGGTACGAAAAAAAACCGAAACGGCTGTAGCGTTTCGGAATTATTTTACTCAGGGTTATACCCGAAGTTGTCGAGCTCCTTCTGCGACGAGCGCCAGTCCTTGTCGACCTTAACGAAGATTTCGAGGAAGATGTGCTTGTCGAAGAACTTCTCCAGTGACTTGCGGGCCTCGGTGGAGACCTTTTTCAGGGCGACGCCCTGATGGCCGATGATGATGCCCTTCTGGCTTTCGCGCTCAACGTAGATGACGGCGTTGATGTGAATCTGGCGGTCGTCCTCCTTGAATCGCTCGACGACGACCTCCACCGAATAAGGTATCTCCTTGTCGTAGTAGAGCAGAATCTTCTCGCGAATGATTTCTGAGACGAAGAAGCGGGCGGGCTTATCGGTCAGTTGGTCCTTGTCGAAGAAGGCCGGACTTTCGGGCAACAGCTCCTGGATGCGCTTCAACAGCATGTCAACGCCGAACTTGTTCTTCGCCGAGATGGGCAGAATCTCAGCGTTGGGCAGCAGTGCGTGCCACTTGTCGACGATACAGGCGAGAGCCTCCCCAGGCCCCTTCGAAGGAGGGGGCGTATGGTTAGAAGAGGCTTTTCTGTTACTCCTACTTTGGCCATTATCTGACTGAACATCCCCTCCTTCGGAGGGGCTTGGGGAGGCTTTCAACTCATCAATCTTGTTGATCAGCAGGATGACGGGAATGTCCATCCGCTGCACCTTTTCGAGGAAGTCCATGTTCTTCTCTGGGTTCTCGACGACATCGGTGACATAGAGCAGCACGTCAGCGTCGGTGAGAGCGCTCTCAGAGAAGGCGAGCATCGACTCCTGCAACTTGTAGTTAGGCTTCAGTACCCCAGGTGTGTCGCTGAACACAATTTGCATGTCGGGCGTGTTGACGATGCCCATGATACGGTGGCGCGTGGTCTGCGCCTTGAATGTCGCAATAGAAATACGCTCACCAACCAGCTGGTTCATGAGCGTACTTTTACCTACATTGGGATTTCCAACGATGTTTACAAATCCGGCTTTGTGCACTGCAGTCATTTACTATTTGACTAATTACAATTTACGATTTAGCAGCACCGTCGTAGGCCCAGCGTACGAGGTTAGCCCCGTGGACGAAGCCGGCGCCGAAGGCGGTCATGATAATGTTGTCGCCCTTGCGCAGCTGTGGCTCATACTCCCAGAGTGCCAGGGGAATGGTACCTGCCGAGGTGTTGCCGTAGCGCTGGATGTTCACCATCACCTTCTCCATTGGCATGTCGAGGCGCTTGGCCACGGCTTCAATGATGCGCATGTTGGCCTGATGGGGGACAATCCACTGGATGGAGTCCTTGTCGAGGCCGTTGCGCTGGGCGATGAGTGCGCTGTCGTCGCTCATGTTTGTGACGGCATAGCGGAAGACGGTGCGCCCCTCCTGATAGGTGTAGTGCATGCGATGGTCGACCGTGAAGTGACTGGGCGGGCAGACGCTGCCGCCGGCCTTCATGTGAAGGAAGGGCAGACCCATGCCGTCGGTGCGCAGGTGGCTGTCTTGCAATCCCAGTTCCACCTCCTCGGAAGCTTCGAGCATCACGGCACCAGCACCGTCGCCGAAGAGCGGGCACGTCTGTCGGTCGGTGTAGTCGGTGACAGCCGACATCTTGTCGGCACCGATGAGCAGGATGCGCTTGTAGCGGCCACTCTGTATCATCGACGTTGCGACGTCGAGCGAGTAGATGAAGCCGCAGCAGGCAGCCCAGAAGTCGAAGGCCATCGCGTTCTTAAGGCCCAGCTTGCCCAGCACGATGCTGGCCGTTGACGGGAATTTGTAGTCGGCCGTCGACGTGCATACGATGAGCGCGTCGATGGTGTCGGGGTCAACGCCCGTCTTCTTGAGCAGCAGCTTGGCGGCCTTGCGCGCCATATAGGAAGTGCCGAGTCCCTCTTCAGTGAGGATTCGGCGCTCCTTGATGCCCACGCGCGTCATTATCCACTCATCGTTGGTGTCGACCATGCGCGAGAGTTCCTCGTTGGTGAGGACATAGTCGGGCACGTAGCCAGCGACGCCGGTGATGATCGCGTTAACCTTTCCCATTACTCAGCGACTTCTTCTTCCTTCTTGATAGCGACCTTGCCACGATAGTAACCGCAGGCGGGGCATACGGTGTGATACAGATAGTAAGCGCCACAGTTGGGACATACTGCCAGTGTGGGAGCTACGGCCTTGTCATGGGTACGACGTTTAGCGGTACGTGTCTTTGATTGTCTTCTTTTAGGATGTGCCATTTTGTTTTTTGTTTTTTATTGAAGCTTGAAGGTTGATGATTGAAGATTGCTCTTCAGCTTCAACATTCGCCCTTCGTTGTTAATGAATGTTCGTATTTTCTCTTTTACGTGGAATCTCCCGATCTCCAATTTGTCAGTCTTCGATCTTCAATCCCTTCAGTGCATTCCACCGCGGGTCGATGTCTTTTGCGTCCGCATCGCTGCTTCGGGCAGCCGAGTGCTCTTCGAGCACCCGCATCATGGCATCGTTGCAACCGCCAAGTTGGTGAACGTGCTGGATGGGTACCGCCAAGACTATCGTCTCGTAGATGAGCCATGCCGTCCGGAGTATTCCTTCGTTCTCGTCGACGGTGATGACTTCATCGTCCTCGGTGTTCTCGTCGCCCAGTTTTACGATGAGCCGCAGGTCGGTGTCGATGGGTTGGTCCATCGGTTCCAGGCAGTGGTCGCAGGGTATGCGAACTGAGCCAACGATGTGCAGCAGCAACTCAAAAAAGCCGACGGCCTTGCGTATAGACCCCGACACATGCAGCGAGCCGCCCTGCACCAGTGCGTCACTATCAGACAGCGTGAAGAACGTGTCGTCAAGGGCGTATTCCAAGGGCGTTATGTCCTCGGTCAGCCCCTTCAAATCGATGTCAAACTGTCCTAAGTTGCACATACACACTTCTTTTGCGGGTGCAAAGGTACAAACTTTTTTTGATATACGCCTAACTTTTCGCGTTTTTTTTTCACTTTTGCACACTACCCCTCCCACTGTGCAACTCAGGATGTGCCATCAAGAATGTCTGCTCACCCTGTAGGCACGCAGGCCGTAGATGCAAATGACCACGAAGCAGAGCAGCGGTAGTATGAAGGAGACATTGACGGCGGGATGGCCAAGGATGGTCTGCTGGTCGATAATTAGGCCCTGCAACGGCGGCATAAGGGCTCCGCCGACGATGGCCATGACCAGGAAGGCGGCGCCGAGCGTGGTGTCTTGTGCGTCGACGTTCTCCAAGGCAATGCCATAGATGGTGGGGAACATCAGCGACATGAAGAAGCTGACGCCCACGAGGCAGTAGAGTCCTGGCATGCCGACGATGGTGATGGCTCCGAGTGTGCATAGCCCTGCACCAACGGCGAAGATGCTGAGCAGGATGCGCGTGTTGACGAAGCGCATGAGGAAGGTGGCGATGAAACGGCTGCTGAGGAAGAGCACCATGGCCACGATGTTGTACATCTGCGCCGTAGCTTTGTTGATGCCGAGGTTATCAGCGTATTGGATGATGAACGTCCATGTCATGATCTGGGCAGCGACGTAGAACATCTGCGTCAGCACGCCCTCGCGGTAAATGGCGTTGTGCCATAGGTTGCGGAGTGTCTGTCCGGCTTTATGGGTGTGGCCGGCAGCTTTCTGTTCCTCGCTCTCCGTCTTGGGCATCTTTGTCAGGGCAATGATGACGAAGACAGCCAGCACTACGAGGCCGATGGTCACGTAGGGATTGCGGATGACGGCGAGGTCGTGTAGGCGGATGTCAGCCTTTTCGGCTTCAGAGAGTGTGGAGAAGATGATCTGTCCGGCAGCATCGCGGCGGTCGCTGATGAGCTGTGGCAGCACGATGAGCGAGGCGACGCTCATGCCGCAGAGTGACCCCATCGGGTTGAAAGCCTGTGCCAGGTTGAGGCGGCGTGTGGATGTCTCCTTGTCACCCAGCGAGAGGATGAAGGGGTTGGCCGTTGTCTCGAGGAAAGCCAGACCAAAGGTCAGGATGTAAAGCGACAGGCAGAAGAAGAGGAAACTCTGCTGGGCAGCAGCGGGAATGAACAGGAAGGCGCCCGTGGCGTAGAGTGCCAGTCCGAGCAGTATACCTTTTTTATATGTATAGCGACGAATGAACAGGGCGGCAGGGATAGCCATCGTAGCATAGCCGCCGTAGAAGGCGAACTGCACCATGGAGGCTTTTGCGGCGGTCAGCTCCATCAGTGTCTGAAAGGCGGCCACCATGGGGTTGGTGATGTCGTTGGCGAAGCCCCACAGGGCGAACAGCGACGTCACGAGGATGAACGTTACGAGATATTTCTTCTCTATAAGTTTTGCTTTCATCGTTTTAGGGCGTATTTGGTAAAACGTCGGCAAAGATACAAAGAAAAGTCCGAACAGGCAAACGATTAGGGAACATTAACGTTAAACTTTGCTTTTAGTAGCATAATAAATTTGTTTTTTTTGCTCGCTTATTCGTACCTTTGAGCTTCGCTCGAAAGTACTCCCGCTCGAAAAAACTCAAATAAATTTGGTTTTTTGCTCGCTTATTCGTACCTTTGAGCTTTGCTCGAAAGTACTCCCGCTCGAAAAAACTCAAATAAATTTGGTTTTTTGCTCGCTTATTCGTACCTTTGCACCAAAATTCAAAAAAGCAAGTATCAATGATGACGATTTATTTCTTCAAGACGCCCCAGCAGAGTGTCATTGCCACACAGGCAGACCACCTGCTCACTCAGGACGAAGTACAGAAACTATGTTGGCTCTATGGCGGCGCAACCCTTCTCGAAGGTCAGTCGCTCACGGGTCGTTTTATTGGCCCGCGCCGTGAGATGGTGACACCATGGTCGACCAATGCTGTGGAAATCACGCAAAACATGGGCATGAAAGGTATTCTCCGCATTGAGGAATACTTCCCCATTTTACCATTTGACAATTTACAATCTGACAATTCGGTTGCGCCACAGGGCCCATCGTCCAATGGTGAATCGTCAGATAGTCAGATGTTCGATCCCATGCTTCAACGTAAGTACAACGGTCTCGACCAGGACATCTTCACGGTTCACATCGAGCCCGAGCCCATCAAGTACGTCGACGACTTAGAGAAGTACAACGAGCAGGAGGGCCTCGCCCTTTCGCTAGAGGAAATCGAATACCTGCACGGTCTGGAGCAGCAAAATGGCCGTCCGCTTACCGACTCTGAGATTTTCGGCTTCGCACAGGTCAACTCCGAGCACTGCCGTCACAAGATTTTTGGTGGCACCTTTATTATTGATGGTCAGGAGATGGAGTCGAGCCTGTTCCAGTTGATTAAGAAGACGACACAGGAGAACCCCAATAAGATTCTCTCTGCCTATAAAGATAATGTGGCGTTTGCCGAGGGTCCCGTTGTGGAGCAGTTTGCTCCCGCCGACCAGTCGACGAGCGACTGGTTCCGTGTAAAGGACATCGAGAGCGTCATCTCGCTGAAGGCCGAGACCCACAACTTCCCCACTACCGTGGAGCCCTTCAACGGTGCTGCCACTGGTACTGGCGGCGAGATTCGCGACCGCATGGGCGGTGGCGTGGGCTCCTGGCCCATTGCCGGCACAGCTGTCTACATGACGGCCTATCCCCGCTTGAAGAGTGATGAGGAAGAGACCGACGACAAGTGCTGCGAAAGGGACTGGGAGAACATTCTGCCCGTCCGTGAGTGGCTCTACCAGACGCCCGAACAGATTCTCATCAAGGCTTCGAACGGTGCCAGCGACTTTGGTAATAAGTTCGGCCAACCCCTTATCTGTGGCTCATTGCTCACCTTTGAGCATCAGGAGCCCTCGGAGGGACAGGCGGAAGCACCAACCAAGTATGCCTACGACAAAGTCATCATGCTGGCAGGCGGCGTCGGCTATGGCACTAAGCGCGACTGTCTGAAGAAAGAGCCTCGGAAAGGCAACAAGATTGTCGTCGTCGGTGGTGATAACTACCGCATCGGACTGGGTGGTGGCAGCGTTTCGAGTGTTGACACGGGTCGCTATACCAGCGGCGTGGAGCTGAACGCCATCCAGCGTGCCAACCCTGAGATGCAGAAGCGGGCCTACAACCTGGTGCGCGCCCTTTGCGAGGAGGATGTGAATCCCGTTGTGTCAATCCATGACCATGGTGCTGCTGGTCACCTGAACTGCCTCTCTGAGCTGGTTGAGGATTGTGGCGGAAGCATCGACATGACGAAGCTACCCATCGGCGACAAGACGCTGTCGTCGAAAGAAATTATTGCCAACGAGAGCCAGGAACGCATGGGACTGCTCATCGACGAGCAACATCTGGAGCACGTGCGGCGCATTGCTGAGCGTGAGCGTGCCCCCATGTACGTCGTCGGCGAGACTACTGGCGATGCCCACTTCTCGTTTGTGCAGGGCGACGGCGTGAAGCCTTTCGACCTCGATGTAGCCCAGATGTTCGGCCACTCGCCGAAGACCGTGATGCGCGACAACACGGTGGAGCGCCATTACGTTCCAGTACAGTACGATAGCGCGCAGCTCTCAACGCTCAGTTCCCTGCTCGAACGCGTTCTCCAGCTGGAGGCCGTGGCATGTAAGGACTGGTTGACGAACAAGGTTGACCGCTCGGTGACGGGAAAGATCGCCCGCCAGCAGTGTCAGGGCGAGCTGCAGCTGCCGTTGAGCGACTGCGGCGTGGTGGCCCTCGACTATCGTGGCGTGAAGGGCATCGCCACAGCCATCGGTCATGCTCCGCAGGCTGGCCTGGCATCGCCTCAGGCTGGCAGTGTGCTTTCGGTTGCCGAGGCTCTGACCAACCTTGTGTGGGCTCCGCTTTCCGAGGGTCTCGACTCCGTGTCGCTCTCTGCCAACTGGATGTGGCCTTGCCGCTCACAAGAGGGTGAAGATGCCCGTCTTTACACGGCCGTGAAAGCCCTCTCCGACTTCTGCTGCGACCTGCACATCAATGTGCCGACGGGCAAAGACTCGCTGTCGCTCTCGCAGCAGTATCCCAATGGCGAGAAGATCATCTCACCGGGTACGGTCATCGTCTCAGCAGGTGGCGAGGTCTCCGACGTGAAGAAAGTGGTGTCGCCCGTACTCGTCAACGACAAGCGTGCCTCACTCTATCACATCGACTTCTCGTTCTGTGAGCAGCGCCTTGGTGGCTCCGCTTTTGCACAGAGTCTCAACCGTGTAGGCGACGACGTGCCGACGGTTGTGAACCCCGAATACTTTGCCGATGCCTTCAATGCCATTCAGGAGCTCATCGAGCGCGGCTGGATTATGGCAGGTCACGACATCTCGGCAGGTGGTCTCATCACGACGCTTCTTGAGATGTGCTTCGCCAACACCCACGGTGGCCTGCATATCAACTTGCACGACCTCTGCCACGACGGCGACTTCGTGAAGACGCTCTTCGCCGAGAACCCCGGCGTGGTGATCGAGGTCAGCGATGAGCATAAGATAGAGTTCAAGGAGTTCATGGAGGAGCAGGGCATTGGCTATGCCAAGATTGGCTATCCTGTAGAGGACAGCCGCACCATCGAGATCGTCGCTCCTGAGACGAACGCTCAGATCAGTCTCGACATCGACCATCTTCGCGACGTGTGGTACAAGACCAGCTACCTGCTCGACCGTCGGCAGAGCTTCAATGGCAAGGCCCGCGAGCGTTTCGAGAACTACAAGCACCAGCCGGTGGAGATGAAGTTCCCGCGTGGCTTCCGTGGCACGCTGGCTCAATATGGCCTTAACCCCGATCGTGTCGCAACAGACAACAGGCCGCGGGCGGCCATCATTCGCGAGAAGGGCACCAACGGCGAGCGTGAGATGGCTTATTCGATGTATCTCGCAGGCTTCGACGTGAAGGACGTCATGATGACCGACCTCATCACTGGCCGTGAGACGCTCGACGATGTGAACTTCATCGTCTTCTGCGGAGGCTTCTCGAACAGCGACGTCCTTGGCTCTGCCAAGGGATGGGCGGGCGCCTTCCTCTTCAATCCTAAGGCAAAGGAAGCCCTTGACCGCTTCTATGCCCGTAAGGACACGCTGTCGCTCGGCATCTGTAACGGTTGCCAGTTGATGGTGGAACTGGGACTGTTGGGCAGTTCGTCGTCAAATAGTGAAATCGTCCAATCGTCAAATATCAAGATGCTTCATAACGACAGTCACAAGTTCGAGAGCGGCTTCATCGCCCTGCAGATACCTGAGAACAAGAGCGTGATGTTCGGCTCGCTCAGTGGCTCGAAGCTGGGCATCTGGGTGGCTCATGGAGAGGGTAAGTTCTCGCTGCCTGAGAACGAGGACCACTACAACGTGGTGGCAAAATACAACTACCACGGCTATCCTGCAAACCCCAACGGCTCCGACTACGACGTGGCTGGCATTTGTTCGGCCGACGGTCGCCATCTGGCCATGATGCCCCATCTGGAGCGTGCCATCTTCCCCTGGCAGAATGCCTGGTATCCCGCTGCCCATCGCAACGACGAGGTGACACCATGGATCGAGGCCTTCGTCAATGCCCGCAAATGGATCGAGGCACTTAACTAAGGGCCTCCCCAAACCCCTCCAAAGGGGGACATTTAGATAGACGATTTAATGGAAACAAGTAACGATAACAATAGTAATATTGTAACCAAACATCCCTCCCTTTGGGAGGGCTTGGGTGTTTTTTTCACCACTTTCTTCAAGATAGGCCTGTTCACACTTGGCGGTGGTTATGCCATGATACCGCTGATTGAGGCAGAGGTGGTCGACAAGCACAAGTGGGTGACGAAAGAGGAGTTCCTCGACATCATCGCCATCGCACAGAGCTGTCCCGGTGTCTTCGCCATCAATGTCAGCACGTTCATCGGCTTCAAGCTGCGACAAACGAAGGGAGCCGTTGCCTGCGCCGTAGGCACGGCTCTGCCGTCGTTTCTCATCATTCTGGCCATTGCCATGTTCTTTAGCCAGTTCCAGGACAATCCCGTGGTGGCTGCCATCTTCCGTGGCATACGTCCGGCAGTGGTGGCGCTGATTGCCGTTCCTACGTTCAAGCTGGCACGCTCGGCTCGTCTCTCTTGGGCCAACTGCTGGATTCCCATCGGCGGTGCGCTGGCCATTTGGCTGCTTGGCGTGTCGCCCATCCTCATCATCCTGCTGGCCGCTGTTGGCGGCTATGTGTACGGCACACTTATCAAACCCACCGAATAGTCCCCACCTCCATGCTATACCTTTATTTATTTATAACATTCTTCGAGATAGGCGTCTTCGGCTTCGGTGGCGGCTACGGCATGCTGTCGCTCATTCAGGGCGAGGTAGTGCAGCACTGGCAGTGGATGACGATGGCGCAGTTTACCGACATCGTTGCCATTAGCCAGATGACGCCAGGCCCCATCGGCATCAACTCTGCCACCTACTGCGGCTATACCGCCTGCCAGAATGCGGGCTACGGTGCTGGCATGTCGGTGCTCGGCTCGGTAGTGGCTACATTCGCCCTCGTGCTGCCGTCGCTCATCCTGATGATTCTCATCAGCCGGCTTTTCATGCGATACATGAAGACGGCCGCCGTGCAGAGCATTTTTGCCGGGCTGCGGCCTGCCGTTGTGGGTCTGCTGGCTGCTGCTACGCTGCTGCTCTGCACCCGCGAGAACTTTTCCACACCTGGCGAGAGCCCGTGGCAGTTCTGGATCAGCGTGTTCCTTTTCCTGGCAACTTTCATAGGGACGTTGGTTTTCAAGATTAATCCTATCAAGATGATTCTCATGGCGGGCTTCGCCGGCTTGCTGCTGCTCTACTGACAGCTGAGAAGAGCGTCTCTGGCCTCTGAAACTCACTTAAAGACCTTGAAATGAGGGCGGGCGGTGGTTAATTATTCCTAATTCCCTTTGACAATCGCCGTCGTTCGGCGTTTAATCAATATATTTGCAGCCGAATTGCGAATGAATGAACAATACTGATATTAAACGAAAAAGAACTATGAAGAAGAACATGTTTGTAATGGCCGCCGCTGCCGCCATCCTGATGAGCAGCTGCGTAACGAAGAAAGAACTGGTGGCATGCCAGGACGAGAACAAAGCCCTGAGCAGCACGCTGATGACCGCCAAGGAGGACCTTGCTGCCAAGAACGCCCGCATCACCGCCCTTGAGGAGCAGCAGAAGGGCATGCAGCAGGCACTCAAAGCTGCCGAGGCTAAATATGCCAAGCTGCAGGCGTCGCTCGACAAGAGTCTGACGAATGCCTCGCAGAATAACGTCTCCATCGAGAAGCTCGTCGACCAGATCAACGAGTCGAACCAGTACATTCGCCATCTTGTTGAAGTGAAGTCGAAGAGCGACTCCCTGAACATGGTGCTCACCAACAACCTCACCCGCTCGCTCTCAAAAGAGGAGCTGAAAGAGGTCGACGTGCAGGTGCTCAAGGGCGTCGTCTACATCTCGCTGGCCGACAACATGCTTTACCGCAGCGGCTCCTACGAGATTAACGACCGCGCTTCTGAGACACTCTCGAAGATTGCTAAGATTATCAAGGACTACAAGGATTACGACGTGCTCATCGAGGGTAACACCGACGATGTGCCCATCTCGCGTGAAAACATCCGTAACAACTGGGACCTCTCCTGCCTCCGTGCCTCTAGCGTCGTTCAGGCCCTGCAGAACCAGTACGGTGTAGACCCCAAACGCCTCACTGCCGGCGGCCGTGGCGAGTACAACCCCTTGCAGCCTAACACCACCGAGTTGGGTAAGCAGCGCAACCGCCGCACCCAGATTATCATCACGCCTAAGCTCGACGAGTTCATGGAGCTCATTGGCGAGGCTCCCGAGACGAAGTAACAGTGACCACAAACCTTTCACCCTCCTGCCCGTTGGCACCATGCTTTGGTGTCGGACGGGCAGGTTTTTTTTACCGAATTCGAACCCCTACGAAACATTCGGTTCAAAAAAAGGGTAAAAACAGGTAAAAGCGCTCCTGCGGAACGTCTTTTTCGCCCAAACCTTTCGCTATTTGCAACCAAATGACTAACTTTGCAGCATGAAAGCGAAAGAAAGAATTGTATTCATTGACTACATCCGCGTGATAGCATGCTTCATGGTGATGCTCGTTCACGCCAGTGAGAACTTCTATGGAACCGACACTGCTGACGGCTTGGCAAGCAGCATGTCGATGTTGGCTAACGAGTCGAATCGCTTTTGGGTCGCTTTCTACGACGGTGGCCTCGCCCGCGTGTCGGTGCCGCTGTTTATGATTGTCTCGGCATTCCTGCTGGTACCTATGCCCAAAGGACAGACGATGCCGGCTTTCTATCGTCGTCGTTTCATGCGCATCATTCCCCCGTTCGTATGCTTCCTGCTGCTCTACACCTTCCTGCCGCTGTTGTGGGGAGGCATGACGTGGGAGCAGTCGATGGCCGACCTGCGCATGTTGCCCTTCAACTTCCCCTCGATGGCCGGCCACCTGTGGTTCATGTACCCGCTGATCTCGCTCTACCTCATCATACCCGTCGTGTCGCCATGGCTTGAGCGCTCTTCGGCTCGCGATGAGCGCATCTTCCTCGCCATCTTCGTCGTTTCGACGTTCATTCCTTGGCTCCACCGCTTCGTGTCGCCCGAAATCTGGGGCGAATGCTTCTGGAACCAGTTCAGCATGCTATGGTACTGCTCTGGCTATCTGGGCTATCTGGTGCTGGCTCATTACATCCGCGTGCATCTCGCCCACTGGAGCGTGCCGAAGCGGTTGCGCGTGGGCTTGCCCTGCTTCATTGTAGGTGCTGCCTTTACGGCCTGGAGTTTCTGGTGGAAGGGCGAACCGGGTCAACTCATTGAAACGCCCATGTTGGAGTGGTCGTGGGAGTTTTGCACGCCCAACGTGCTGCTCGCCACCTTTGGCATATTCCTGATCTTCAGTTGCATCCGTCAGCCGAAGGCGCCAGCCATCATCGGTGCACTGTCGCGCCTCTCGTTCGGCATGTACCTCATGCACATGTTCTTCCTGGCACCCATCGCCTCGTTCATCGTGGCTGGCAATGTGGCTGAACCCCAGTTGCCCGTGTGGCTGGCCATCCCCGTCATTGCCCTGCTCACTTTCCTTTGCAGTGCCATCACCACCAAGTTGCTCTCCTTCCTGCCCGGCAGCAAATATCTTGTGGGATAGGTAAAAGTGAATTTCCACACAAACAAGCCCGCTTTCATCGAGAGAAACACGGATACGCAGGCAGTGAAGTGTCGCTTCGCTAACCGCGAAGTATCGCTTCGTTGATGGCGAAGTGCCGCTTTGCTGATGGTGAAGAGCCGCTTTGCTCTGAGCGAGTAGGAGACTTATCGGAGGAGGGCGGCAGTCCTCTAGGAGAAGTGTGGGAGTCTTCTAGGAGAAGTGTGGGAGTCTTCTAGGAGAAGTGTGGCAGTCCTCTCGGCGCAAAGCAGGGGGCTCGGCGCATTGATGTGCTGCCATCCCAAAACCAGCTGAAAGTTTCACCGTTTTTTAGAAAAAAAAGCGGGCGGAAGTGATGGTAGGTCAAAAAAAAGTTGTAACTTTGTAGCCGAAACGTAAATAATTAAGGTATGAAGAGACAATTTCTATTTTTGGCGCTGGCCTTTATGGCCATTTCAGCAACAGCACAGAATGTGCAGAAGGGTACTTACGGCTACCTCTATTGCCACATGAGCGACCGTGGCGAATATACCGCCTATGCGCTGAGTCGCGACGGTTATCACTATGAGGACATCATCGGCGGCGACGCCGTCATCGACCCCAAGGTGCATGCCCGCATCGAGGGTGGACAGCGTGACGCTTTTATCACACGTTCATGGGACGGCAAAGGCTTCGTGATGGTGACGACGGACATGTGCGTGGCCAAATCGCACAAGTGGGACAACTACGGCATCGACCTGATGACGAGCCGCGACCTCATTAACTGGGAGAGCAAGACGTTTGACTATCGCCAGGGGCCTTCCATCTTTTGTAACCCTGAGGGCGAGAGCGTCTATAAGGATTGGTCGACCATCAACCGCGTGTGGGCGCCACAGATATTCTGGGATCCTGACTACGTCTGGGAGAATGGCGACAAGGGCGGCTACATGATCTACTACTCCATGCTCAACCGCCCTGAAGAAGGCTACGACCGCATGTACTATTCTTATGCCGACAAGTCGTTCACACGTCTGACGCAGCCACGCCTACTCTTCGACTGGGGCTATGCCACCATCGATGCCGACATCAACCTGCTCGACGACGGTCTCTACCACATGCTCATCAAGAAAGAGGGTGGCAAGCCAGGCATCTATACCGCCACGTCGAAGCAGCTTACCACCGGCTGGGGCGAACCCGTTGAAAACGACTACGTCAGCTTCGAGGGCCGTAAGAACTGCGAGGGCAGCAGCGCTTTCCAGCTGATGGGTGACAAGACGTGGCGAGTGGCCTATATTCAGTACAGCGACAACCCCAAGCACTACCGCATCTGCAAGGCCGACGAGCACCTGCGCAACTTCCACGACCCCGTCGACATACAGGGTGTGACGGGCCCTCAGCACGGCTCCTTCATGCGCCTGACGAAGAAAGAGTACAAACGTCTGCAGAAGTGGTCGGCGAAACGACATTGACCATTGGGGGAATTGAGAATTGAGAGTTGAGAATTGAGAATTGAGAATTGGCTACGCGTCCCTTCCACTTCTCACTTCCCTCTCCCCCGAAAAAACCATCGTCCCTTTAACTCCCCTTTAACTCCCCTTTAACTCCCCCTAACTCCCCCGAAAAAACTATCGTCCCTTTAACTCCCCCTAACTCCCCCCTAAACACCTCCTTCTCTCCCCCGTGCAATGGACTGATAAGATTCGTCAGGTCAAGATTTGGCTTGTGGTCGCAGCGGTGCTCATCGCCGTGGCCTCGCTGTTCGTGTCGCACGTGTTGGTGCGCGACCTCCAACAAGAGGAGCGTAACAATATGGAGGTGTGGGCACAGGCGATGAATGCCCTGAATCAGGCCGACGAGAACACTGACCTGGCACTGGTGACGGCCGTCATCGAGGGCAACAACACCATCCCCGTTGTTGTGCTGAACAGCGACGATGAAGTGATGGACTACCGTAACATCGCCGACACGGCCAATGTCGCGTCTTACGCACAGCGTATGAAACGTGCTGGCGACTACTTTAAGATCGAGTTTGGCGACGAGGGCGACTACCAGCTGGTGTGCTACGATGAGTCGACAATGCTGAAACGACTGACGCAGTATCCTTACTGGCAGTTGGGCATTGTGATGATCTTCGTTGTTGTGGCTATCTTTGCCCTCCTCTCGTCGAAGCGTGCCGAGCAAAACAAGGTGTGGGTGGGCCTGTCGAAGGAGACGGCCCACCAGCTGGGTACACCCATCTCAAGCCTGATGGCCTGGGTTGAGGTGCTGCGTGAGACCTATCCCGACGATGACATGATCCCTGAGATGAACAAGGACGTGAAGCGCCTAGAGCGCATCGCCGAGCGATTCTCTAAGATTGGTTCCATGCCCGAGCCTGTCGACAGTTCAATGAACCAACTGCTCGACCGTGTCATCGAGTATATGGACAAGCGCACGTCGCAGAAGGTGCAGATACGCGGACACTACCCTGACCACGACGTCATTGTGAAGATGAACGCCTCGCTTTTCGAGTGGGTCATCGAGAACCTCTGTAAGAACGCCGTCGACGCCATGGAGGGAGGCAAGGGGCGCATCGACTTGTGGCTGCTCGAGGAGGGCAATATCGTGGCCGTCGAGGTGGCTGACACGGGTAAGGGCATCCGTAAGAAGAACATCAAGAACGTTTTCCGGCCAGGCTTCACCACAAAGCAGCGCGGCTGGGGCCTCGGATTGTCGCTGGCCAAGCGCATCGTCGAGGAATACCACAAGGGCCGCATCTACGTCAAGCAGTCAGAGCTGGGGCGTGGCACCACCTTCCGCGTGGAGCTCAGAACGGGCAAGCGGTGAGCCACGGGTGGGGTGAGATGGCATCGGTTTTACACGGGTTTACACGGTGGGGTTTGATGGACACTGTTTTACACGGTTCTGCACGGTGTGGTAGGATGGGGGAAGGAAAAGTAAACTAAGGTGTTTAGTTTAATTAACTAAGCCGTTTAGTTTAATTAACTAAGACTTTTAGTCGTATAACGAAAAGATTTAGTTACTTTGCAGTCGAAAACCCAAAAAGACTGCAAAGATGAAACCATTGACACAAAAAGAAGAGGAAATCATGGAGCGCTACTGGCAGTATGGCCCCATGCAGATACGGGAGTTGCAGACGCATTATGACGAGCCGCAACCCCATGTGAACACTTTGGCTACGCTGGTGAAGATACTCGAGGAGAAAGGATTCCTGGGACATACAGCCATCACGGCCCGCTGCTTTCAGTACTACGCTAAGATTTCACGAGAGGATTACAAGGGCGGTGCCCTGGCTAACATAATCGACAAGTTGTTTGGGCACTCGTATTTGAGTGCTGTCTCCGCACTGGTTAAAACGGAGAAGATTAGTGTGGACGAGCTGAAGGCACTCATCCAAGAAGTGGAGAAGGACTCTAACTCGTAATTCTCAATTCTCAATTTTCAACTCTCAATTCACTCAATTCTCAATTCTCAAATATGCTAGCCGTCTATCAATTGAAAGTAGGCCTTTGCCTGATTGCATTCTATCTGCTGTTCAAACTGCTGTTTAGCCACGACACGCTGCATCGGTTCAATCGCGTGTTATTGCTTACGCTGGTGGGTGTTTCTCTGGTGTTGCCATGGGTAAAGCTGTCGATCGATTCACCCACGGCGGTGGGGCAGGGCGTTGTGATGCTTAGCGAGGTGTTCGTCAGTCAGAATGCTGCCGCAGAAGCATCCTTTTCGTGGCGCAGTTTGTTACACCTCTTATATATTATAGGGAGCATTGCGGCCTTTTGTGGGTTTATCTATGCCGACTATAAGCCGCGTAAGCTGATAAATGCCTGGCCGTCTGTTGACGGCGGCGCCGGTGTGAAGATTCACGTTGTGGCAGGCAATCAGTCGCCATTCAGTTATTTCCACCATATTGTTATAAGTGCCGACGACTACAATGGCAATGCTCGTGAGATACTTGCCCATGAGCGGGCACACATCAAGTTGGGACACAGCTACGACGTGTTGCTGATGAATGTGCTGCTGCTGTTTCAGTGGTGGAATCCAGCAGTCTGGCTGTTTAAACGCGAACTGCAGCAAATACATGAATTTGAGGCCGATGAGGCTGTTTTGAACGAAGGAGTCGACGCCCGGCAGTACCAGTTGCTGCTGATACGCAAGTCCGTCGGGGACCAGCTATTCTCGATGGCAAACAATTTTAATCACCATTCATTAAAACGTAGAATTCGTATGATGACACAGAAAAGAACAAACCGTTGGCAGGTGGCTAAAGTGTTGGCCGTATTGCCAGTAGGGGCACTGCTTGCATTGGCATGTGCCCAAAAGAGTGAACGACCCGCCGAAGAACCTGCGGGCACTGCGAGTGTGACCGCCGAGAGCGATAGCGCTCAGGTGTTCGATGTGGTGGAGCAGATGCCGGAGTTTCCTGGTGGCTCCGCTGAACTGTTGGATTACCTGATGGAGAATCTGAAGTACCCCAAAGATGCCGAGGAGTCGAAGACCGAAGGCCGCGTCATCGTGACTTTTGTCGTGGACGAGGAGGGCCGGATCGTGGAGCCTCAGGTAGCGAAAGGCGTGTCGCCCAGCCTTGATGCTGAGGCCCTGCGCGTCGTGCAGTCAATGCCCCAGTGGACGCCAGGCCGTCAGAGTGGCAAGGTCGTACGGGTGAAATACGCCGTGCCCATCAATTTCCAGTTGAAATAATCCCTCTCTCTTGTTGAAGAAGGCTGTGTCGGCGGGCTAAATACCGTCGGTGCGGCCTTCTTTTTTGATGCTCTGAGGCAGTTTTGATTGTGGTTTCCCTCTCTTGCTATCTGCCGCAAATGTTGATTTTTTTACGCTGTTTGCGAAAATAATAGAAAAAAGAGAGTGGAAATGCAGAAAAAGTAGTATCTTTGCACGCAAATACAACCAATAACTATTTTTAGCATGAAAAGACTTTTTATAATCGCTTCGTTGGTGATGATTACGATGACGACACAGGCGCAGGTCTATCTTGACCCGCAGGCGCCGCTGGAGCAGCGAGTGCAGGATGCACTGAGCCGCATGACGACCCACGAGAAGATTCAGGTGCTGCACGCACAGAGTAAGTTCACTTCGGCAGGCGTGCCCCGGCTGGGCATCCGTCAGCTGAACATGGACGACGGGCCTCACGGCGTGCGTGAGGAGCTGGAATGGAACACCTGGAACCCGGCTCGGTGGACGAACGACTCGATTGTGGCCTTCCCGTCGCTGACGTGTCTGGCATCCACATGGAACCGCGACCTGTCGACCCTCTACGGCCGTGTGCTCAGCGAGGAGTTCGCCTTTCGTGGAAAGGACGTGCTGTTAGGCCCTGGCGTGAACATACAGCGCACGCCGATGAATGGCCGCGCTTTCGAATACATGGGCGAAGACCCCGTATTGGCGGGCGAGATGGTGGTACCCTACATCCGGGCAGCACAGCAGAATGGCGTGGCTTGCTGTCTGAAGCATTTTGTGCTGAACGATCAGGAGACCGACCGCTTCGCCGTGAATGTCAATGTGTCTGAGCGTGCCATGCGCGAAATATATCTCTACCCCTTCCAGCGGGCAGTCGCCGATGCCCATGTGTGGACCATCATGGGCAGTTACAACTTCTGGAAAGGCACGCACTGCTGCCAGCATGACGAGCTGCTTAACGGCATCCTGAAGGGCGAGTGGCAGTGGGACGGTGCCGTCATCAGCGACTGGGGTGGCGTCACCGACACGTGGCAGGCAGCCACTGGAGGACTCGACATCGAGATGGGGTCGTTCACTGATGGTAAGGTCAAGGAGGCCGAGTTCAGCTACAAGGACTATTATCTGGCTGACAAGTTCGAGCGGCTCATCAACGAGGGGCGCATCCCCATGTCGGTGCTCGACGATAAGGTGGCCCGCGTGCTGCGCACCATCTTCCGTACCAGCATGAACCCCAAGAAGGTCATTGGCAGCCAATGCTCGGAAGCCCACTACGAGGCATGCCGTGAGATTGGCGAGGAAGGAATCGTGTTGCTGAAGAATGGAACTCACCCCCAGCCCCTCTCCAAGGGAGGGGAGTCTGAAAAGATTCTTCCCCTCGATTTGTCGAAGTACAAGAATGTGCTGGTCGTAGGCGAGAATGCCACGCGCTCGCTCACTCAGGGTGGCGGCTCGTCAGAGCTGAAGACGCTTCGCGACATTTCGCCCCTCGACGCCCTGCGCAGCCATTGCTCAACGCTCAATTCCCAATGCTCAGTGAGTTACGCTCAGGGTTACACCTCTGGTCGTGCGCTCTACGACCATGTTGACAAAGTTGACCCTGCCGATAACGAGCGCCTGAAGGCGGAGGCCCTTTCGAAAGCCGAAGACGCTGACCTGATCGTCTTTGTCGGTGGCCTTAACAAGAACCACCGTCAGGATTGTGAGAACGGCGACCGCGAGTCGTACGACCTCTCTTTTGGACAGAACGAGCTCATCAGCCAGTTGGCCAAGATTCAGCCCAACATCGTGGTGGTGACCTTTGGCGGCAATCCCTATGCCATGCCGTGGCTCCCTGAGGTGAAAGCCCTCGTACACTGCTGGTATCTGGGCAGTGAGGCAGGCACGTCCTTAGTCAACGTGCTCACGGGCAAGGTGTGTCCCAGTGGCAAGCTTCCTGTCACCTTCGCCAAGCAGTACGAGGATTACCCCTACGTGAAATACGGTGCGGAGGCTTATCCCGGCGTCGACAAACAAGTGTATTACAAGGAGGACGTCTTCGTGGGTTATCGTGGATTCGAACGTGACAAGCGGCAACCCCTGTTCCCCTTCGGCTTTGGCCTTAGCTATACCACCTTTGCCTACAGCAATGTAACGATTAAGGAATTGGGAACTGAGCGCATTGAGGTCAGTGTCACCGTCGAGAACACGGGCAGCGTGGCAGGCAAGGAGACGGCTCAGCTGTATGTCACAGCGCCGAAGAACAAGGCGTTCCCCCGTCCCGTCAAGGAGCTGAAAGGATTCGCCAAAACCCGCTTGCTGAAGCCTGGCGAGAGCGAGACGCTCACCATGACCATTCCGCGCCACGCCTTGGCATTCTGGAACGACGTCACCCACCAGTGGCAGACGGATGCCGGCTCCTACACCTTCCTCATAGGCGCCAGCAGTGCCGACATCAGGGGAAAGGTAAGTGCCAAGTTGTAAACAAAAGGGATGCAAACGTTTGCATCCCTTCATTGGCTAATAATGGTCGTTGGTCGCTCGCCAGAAGGATAAAAAATCGTAACTTTGACCCAGATTAGAAACCACTCGACTTATGAAATTACTATTTAACTTAGATTACCAGACAACTTTTGGCGAGCAACTGGTACTGAACATTTTTGGTGAGGATGGCCGCACGGCTAGCCACGCCATGTCGACAAACAATGGTCAGCAATGGACCTACGAGATGACCAAGGCCGATAACGACGACACCCAGACACTGTGCTACTACTACAGCGTTCAGCGGGGTGACGACATCGTTCGCACGGAATGGCTGACGGCTCCCCACCAGGCACGTCTGCTGCCCGATGTCAAGTCTTACGTCTTTTTCGACCGTTGGATTGACATCCCTGAGGACAGCTATCTCTATTCTTCGGCCTTCACACAGTGTGTTGAGAAGCGGTTGGTCACCGACCCGCAGCAACCCAACATCCCCACACCCCACATCGTCCTGACCGTCCGTGCCGCACAGTTGCGCAGCACCGACCGCCTGGGCGTTGTAGGCTCTCCCACCTACCTTGGCGCATGGGATGTCGCCAAAGCACTTCCGATGACTGAGCAGCAGCCCAACGAGTGGGCCATCTGCCTCGAGGCCGACCGTCTGCCGGCCGACATGGAGTTCAAGTTCGTAGTGCTCACTGGCGGCGATGCCCTCTGGGAGCAGGCTGACAATCGCACGATCGTCGTTCCGCAGCTGAAGCGTGGCGAGTGTGTGGCTTACCAGCTGGCACCCGCCTTCTTCGCCATTCCCGGCTGGCGCGGAGCAGGTACCGTCGTCCCCGTCTTCTCGCTGCGCTCTGAGGGTAGCTTCGGCGTGGGCGACTTTGGCGACCTGAAGATGATGGTCGACTGGTGTGCCAAGACGGGGCAGCGCATCCTTCAGATCCTGCCCATCAACGACACCACTATCACCCACACCTGGACGGACTCCTATCCCTACAACGCCATCAGCATCTACGCCCTCCACCCGCAGTTCACTGACCTGCGCCAGCTGCCGCCCCTCAAGGACGAGGAGCAGCGCCGCCAGTTTGAACAGCTGCGCCAGGAGCTTAACGCCCTGCCACAGATTGACTACGAGCGCGTCAACGATGCCAAGCGCGAATACCTGAAGCTCATCTTCAAGCAGGAGGGTGCACGTATCATGCGCACCAAGGCCTACAAGTCCTTCTTCGAGGACAACAAGGAGTGGCTCGTGCCCTATGCTGACTATTGCGTCAAGAGGGACGGTGCTGGCGATCAGGCCTTCTGGTTCTTCGTGCAGTTCAACCTTGACCAGCAGATGCATCTCGCACACGAGTATGCCCGTAACAACAAGGTCATCCTCAAGGGCGACATTCCCATCGGCATCTCACGCGACGGCGTCGAGGCACAGGTTGAGCCACGCTACTTCAACCTCAACGGACAGGCTGGTGCACCACCCGATGCCTTCTCGACCAACGGCCAGAACTGGGGATTCCCCACCTACAACTGGGACGTCATGCTGCAGGATGGATGCTCGTGGTGGGTACGCCGCTTCCGTAAGATGGCGCAATTCTTCGATGCCTACCGCATCGACCACGTGCTGGGCTTCTTCCGCATCTGGGAGATTCCCATCGATGCTGTTCACGGCTTGCTCGGACAGTTCTCGCCCGCACTCGGACTGTCGCGCGAAGAGATAGAGGCCTACGGCCTTCCCTTTAATGAGGAGCACATGACGCGGCCCTTCATCGCCAACTGGACGCTGCAGCGCATCTTTGGTGAGCGCACCGCCTACGTCAAGGAGCACTTCCTCCAGCCGCTGCACGACGACATCTGGCAGATGAAGCCTGAGTTCGACACGCAGCGCAAGATTGAAGCTTACTTCGCCGACAAGGACGACAATAATCTGCGTGACGGCCTCTATGCCCTCATCAGCGACGTCCTCTTCGTCCACGATCGCAAAGACCCCAACAAGTTCCACCCGCGCATCGCCGTGCAAACCGACTTCGTCTACGAGGCACTGTGGGACAAGGATAAGGATGCCTTCAACCGCCTCTACAACGATTACTTCTATCGTCGCAACAACCAGTACTGGTACCACGAGGCCATGAAGAAACTGCCGCGCCTGACGCAAGCCACACGCATGCTTGTCTGTGCCGAGGACCTCGGCATGGTGCCCGACTGCGTGGCTTGGGTGATGAACGAGTTGCGCATCCTCTCGCTCGAGATACAGTCGATGCCCAAGGATCCGCGTTCACGCTTTGGCTACCTACCCGCTAACCCCTATCGTTCAGTGGCCACCATCTCAACCCACGACATGTCGACGCTTCGCCAGTGGTGGGATGAAGACTGGGACCAGACGCAGGCTTACTACGCAGACATGCTCCACCATGGTGGCCCAGCGCCTCACCCGCTGCCCGGCGTTCTGGCTGAGGAGATTGTGGCGGCTCACCTCCACTCGCCGTCCATGCTCTGCCTCCTCTCGCTACAGGATTGGCTCTCCATCGACGAGCGCCTGCGGTTGCCCGACCCCAATGGCGAGCGCATCAACATCCCCGCTAACCCACGCCACTACTGGCGTTGGCGCATGCACCTCACCATCGAGCAGCTCATGGAGGCCGTTGACTTCAATCGCGAAGTCACCCGCCTCGTGCAGCAGAGCGGACGATAAGAGAATTGAGAAGTGGTAAGTGAGAAATGAGAGGTAACTTACCACTTCTCATTTCTCATAATTTACTAATCTTCCGTCTACGACATGAAAAAAGCAACCCTGTTTACTGCCCTATTTGTAGGGACAGCCCTGTCAAGCCTTCCCCAAGTGGGAATGGCCACCGTCGTTAAGTCGCCTGGCGGCAACGTTGAAATGGCTTTCTACGTCGACCAGCAAGGGCGTCCCACCTATGAGATGTCCTACAAGGGATGGCCAGTCGTGCTGTCATCGCACCTCGGCTTGGAGCTGGCTAAGGACAAGCATGCCTCGATGGGCATGAACGAGCACGACCTCATCGACGGCTTTATCATTGCTGACGAAGTCACCACTACCTTCGACGAGACCTGGAAGCCCGTCTGGGGTGAGACTGCCACCATTCGTAACCACTACGTCGAGTATGCCGTGACGCTGTTGCAGAGATGGGAGGACAAGCGCCGCCCTGCCGACCCCACCCTTGAGGGGCTTGTCGTCACACCCCATGAGCGCACCATCGTTGTGCGTTTCCGTGTCTACGACGATGGCATCGGCTTCCGCTACGAGTTTCCACAGCAACGCGACCTAAACTACTTCCTCATCCGCGAGGAGCGCTCAGAGTTCAGCATGACGGGCGACCACACTGCCTGGTGGATTCCTGGCGACTACGACACGCAGGAGCCGACGATACGGCAGACACGTCTTTCCGAGATACGCGGCAACATGCGCAAGGCTGTCAACTGGAACAACTCGAGCGTCGCCGTCTTCTCGGAAACCGGTGTGCAGACATCGCTGCAGATGAAGACCGACGACGGCCTTTACGTCAATATCCACGAGGCGGCGTGCATCAACTATGCCACCATGCACCTTGAACTCGTGGACGAACAGACGAAAAGCCTCTCCACGAAGCTCGAGGGCAGTAGCAACGTCTACACCCCCAACCCGCTGCCGTCGCCCTACCCGTTGCCCAAACCCTACACCTTCGTTAGCCACCTGACGCCTGACGCCACAGGACTGAAAGGCTGCATGCAGACGCCCTGCCAGACGCCTTGGCGCACGGTGATGGTGAGCGATGACGCTCGTGACATGTTGTCGTCGAACCTCATTCTGAACCTCAACGAGCCTTGTGCCATCGACGACACGTCGTGGATTCACCCCACGAAGTATTGCGGCGTGTGGTGGGAAATGATCGTGGGCAAGTCGTCGTGGAACTATACCGACGAGTATCCCTCAGTATACATTGACAAGGTGGATTGGGCTCACGTGAAGCCCAACGGCCGTCATGGCGCCAACAACGAGAAGGTGCGCCGCTATATCGACTTCGCCGCTGACAACGGCCTCGACCAGGTGCTTGTCGAGGGTTGGAACATCGGCTGGGAGGATTGGGCAAACCTGTGGAAACGCGATGTCTTCGACTTCACGACACCCTATCCTGACTTCGACCTGAAGGCGCTGAACGACTATGCCCACCAGCGTGGCGTCAAGCTGATGATGCATCATGAGACCTCGTCATCGGCGCAAAACTACGAGCGCCACCTCGAGGAGGCCTATGACCTCATGAACCGCTACGGCTACGATGCGGTGAAGAGCGGCTATGTCGGCGACATCATACCCCGTGGCGACCACCACTTCTCACAGTCGATGAACGACCACTACCTCTACTGCATCAAGGAGGCTGCACGCCACCACGTCATGGTCAATGCCCACGAAGCCGTACGTCCGACGGGCCTCTGTCGCACGTGGCCGAACCTGGTTGGCAACGAGTCGGCACGTGGCAATGAGTACGAGGCCTTCGAAGGTTCGCGCCCTGACCACACCGTCGTCCTGCCCTTCACACGCCTGCAGGGCGGTCCGATGGATTTCACGCCAGGCATTCTTGAGACGCAGCTCTCGACATGGAGCGACAACCACCACTTCGTGCACACCACGCTTGTAGGACAGCTGGCACTCTACGTCGCCCTCTACTCGCCGTTGCAGATGGCTGCCGACCTGCCCGAAAACTATGCGAAGTTTATGGATGCCTTCCAGTTCATCCGCGATGTGGCATGTGACTGGGACGACTCGCGCTACCTCGAGGCAGAGCCTGCCGACTACATCACCGTGGCCCGCAAAGCGAAAGGCACCGACAATTGGTTTGTAGGCGGTAAGTGCGATGAGAACGGCCACCTGACGACCCTGAAGCTCGACTTCCTGGATCCAGGACGCAAGTACGTGGCAACCATCTACGCCGATGCCAAGGACGCCCACTACGAGACGAACCCCAAGGCTTACACCATTACGCGCAAAACCGTCAAGGCCAACCAAACGCTGAAGCTGCAGCAGGCTCCAGGCGGCGGATTCGCCATATCGCTCATGGCGCAATAGGCACGTCTGGGAATCGTTTTTCTACTTTTTTTTCAAAAAAGAGGGTGGAACGCGCGTGTTTTCATTATTTTTTTGTAATTTTGCCCCCAAGTATAACTAAAAACAATAAGCTCATGAAACAACTCACTTTGGCTGCCATCACAGCGCTGCTGTTGGCATGCGGCCCCAGCGACACTACGTTTACGTTCGACGAGATGACGTATTCGCCCGACAAGACCATCTTCAAGCTCTTCGCACCCGACGATGCACAGTGCTACGTCATCATCGGCGAGGACACCGTTCCCATGACCAAGCTGAATACTAAAACGCCACCTGACGAGGGCGCCTTCTGGACGGCTACCGTCAAAGGCGATCAGAAAGGCAAGGAGTATGTCTTCGTGGTCAATGGGCAGGTATCGCCAGGCACCTTTGCCAAGGCCGTTACTGTCAATGGTCAGAAGGGCGTTGTTGCCGACCTGAGCGAAACGAACCCTGAAGGGTGGGGGAGCGACAACTTCCAGCGCCCTGCGAATTGGGCCGACATCGTTGTCTATGAGATGCACCATCGTGACTTCTCCGTCGCCCGTCCCGATGCCCAGCACCCTGGCAAGTACCTCGCCCTGACTGAGCCGTGGGCCATTGCCCACCTGACCGACCTCGGCGTGAATGCCGTTCACATTCTGCCGAGCTACGACTACGGCTCAGTAGACGAGACACGCCTCGATGAGCCGCAATACAACTGGGGCTACGACCCTGTGAACTACAACGTGCCTGAGGGTGGCTACTCCACCGATCCCTACGACCCGCTGTGCCGTGTCCGTGAGTTCAAGCAGATGGTTCAGAGCCTTCACAAGGCAGGCATTGCTGTGGTGCTCGATGTCGTCTATAACCACACGTTCAACATCGACGGCTCGAACTTCCAGCGCACCTTCCCTGACTACTACTACCGCAAGACGGCCGACGGCCAGTATTCCAATGGCTCTGGCTGTGGCAACGAGACGGCCTCTGAGAAGCCAATGATGCGCCGCTTCATGATCGAGAGCGTGAAGTACTGGGCCACGGAGTACCACATCGACGGCTTCCGCTTCGACCTGATGGGATGCCACGACATTGAGACGATGAACGCCATACGCGCCGCCCTCGACGAGATCGATCCCTCCATATTTATCTATGGTGAAGGCTGGAGTGCTGGCAGTTGCGGCCTGCCTGGCGAGGAGCTTGGCCTGAAGGCTAACATCCCGCAGATGCCACGCATCGCTGCTTTCAGCGACGACATGCGCGACGCCCTGCGTGGCCCCTTCAGCGACGACACCAAGGGCGCATTCCTGGCAGGACTGCCTGGCGAGGAGGAAAGCCTGAAAGCTGGCATCGCCGGCATGGTGGGGCACCCGCAGGTGGATTACGAGAAGGTGAATTACTCGAAAGTTCCCTACGCTCTGGAGCCAACGCAGATGATGGCTTACGTGAGCTGTCACGACGACATGTGCCTTGTTGACCGCCTGCGCGCCTCGTTACCTGGTCTCAACGAGGCAACGCTCATTAAGCTCGACCTGCTGGCACAGACGGCCGTGTTCACCTCGCAGGGCGTGCCCTTCATGCTCTGCGGCGAGGAGCTGCTGCGCGACAAGAAGGGCGTCCACAACTCCTTCGAGTCGCCCGACAGCATCAATAAGCTCGATTGGAGCAACAAGGAGCGCTATCCGCAGGTGTTCGACTACTACAAGAACCTTATCGCCCTGCGCAAGCATCACCCTGCCTTCCGCCTGGGTCAGACGACACTGGTGAAGCAGCACCTGGAGTTCCTGCCCGTTGAGGGCGACTGCCTGGTGGCCTTCCGTCTGAAGGAGCATGCTGGTGGCGATGAGTGGCAGGACATCATCGTCGTGCTCAATGCCAACCGCGCCGCACGGACGGTCAGCGTCCCTGAAGGCACTTACCAGGTGGTGTGCCGCGATGGAAAGATCGACGAGCAGGGCCTCGGCGAGGTGAGTGGCACCACGGTTAGCGTTGCCCCACAGTCGGCACTGATCATGCATAATTAACAACAGACAGACATTAACTCCTATAACCACCCAAGTATGAAACGCATAATATTACTGATGGCCCTTGTGGCTCAAATCCTGACAATGAGTGCAGCAAAGAAACCTCTGGTGAGCGTCGACCGCATCGACCCTACTGACTGGTATGTAGGCATGAAGAACCCGTCGCTGCAGCTGATGATCTACGGAAAGAACATTCGCAGCACCACCAACGTAACGACCGACTATCCAGGCGTCCGCGTCGACAGCGTCGTGCGCCTCGACTCGCCTAACTACCTGCTTGTTTACCTGAACCTGAAGGATGCCCGTCCTGGCACGATGACGCTGAAGCTGACGGTGAAGGACGACGCGCTGAAAATCAAGAACAAGGAACTCACGGCGCAGTACACGCTGAAGCAGCGTGAGCGTCGTGGTGAGGAGCGTCGTGGCTTCGATATCAGCGACGTGCTCTACCTGCTCATGCCCGACCGCTTTGCACAGTCGGCCGACCATCAGGCACAGATGCCCGGCTTGCGTCCCTACAAAGAAGACCGCTCGGCACCGTCGCTTCGCCATGGTGGCGACCTTGAGGGCTTGCGCCAGCACCTCGACTACTTCACCGATTTGGGCGTCACGGCCCTCTGGTTCACGCCCATCCTCGAGAACGACTCACCCGACATGATGGAGTGGTCGACCTATCACGGCTACGCCTGCACCGACTACTACCGTGTTGACCCCCGCTTCGGCACCAACCAGAAGTACCGTCAGGTCATCGACGAGTGCCACCAGCGCGGCCTCAAGGTGGTGATGGACATGATTTTCAACCACTGCGGCTTCGAGCACCCCTGGGTGGCCGACATGCCCTCCAACGACTGGTTCAACCTGCACGAATGGCTCAAGGAGAGCGGCGGCACCAGCGACTCGCGCAACACCAGCTTCCTCCAGACAAGCTACAAGCTGACGCCCGTGCTCGATCCCTACGCCTCCGATGTCGACAAGCGCGAGACGCAGGACGGCTGGTTCGTCTCGACGATGCCCGACTTCAACCAGCGCAACCCACACCTCATGCGCTACCTCATTCAGAACAGCATCTGGTGGATTGAGACCGCCGACATCGACGGCATCCGCATGGACACTTATCCTTACGCCTTCCGCGAGCCAATGGCACAGTGGATGAAGGAGCTCGACACTGAGTACCCCAACTTCAATACTGTCGGCGAGACGTGGGTCACCACACCCGCCTACACCGCCACATGGCAGAAAGACTCGAAGCTCAGCGACCAGAACTCGTACCTCAAGACCGTGATGGACTTCGCCTTCCAGGAGCGTCTCGACTCGGCCAAGCAGGAGGAGACCGATGGGTGGTGGCGTGGCTTCAACCGCCTCTACGACTCGTTCGTCTACGACTACCTGTACCCCAACCCCACCAGCGTGATGGCCTTCATCGACAACCACGACACCAACCGCTTCCTTGAGAACGGACAGGACTCGCTGGCACTGAAGCAGGCACTCGCACTGCTGCTCACCGTGCGCCGCATACCCCAGCTGTACTATGGCACTGAGATTATGATGAACGGTACCAAGGACAAGTCGGACGGCTATGTGCGCAAGGACTTCCCTGGCGGATTCCCTGGCGACGACCACAGCGCATTCACCCGCGAAGGTCGCACGCAGAAGGAACAGCAGATGTTCTCATGGCTCTCACGACTGCTGCACTGGCGTCAGGGCAACGATGTGATAACAAAGGGTTCGATGAAGCAGTTCATACCTCACAAGGGCGTCTATGTCGTCGCACGTCAGTACAAGGGACGCACCGTGATGACCATCCTCAACGGCACCACAAAGCCCGCCACACTCGATGTCAAGCGCTACGAAGAGGTCATCGGCAAAGCCTCCCGTGTGAAGGACATCCTCACGGGCCGCTACTACGATTTGAGCGACAATCTGCCCATGAAACCTCGCCAAACCTTGGTCTTGGACTTCTAAAAGCCGCAAATGTGCGGTTGCCGATGGTGCAAGCTGAATGAAAAGAATTGCGTACCTTTGCGGTCGGTTGTGAAAACATAAAACAATAAGATACCCGTATGAAGAAACTTGGTTTTATTTTAGTCGCGTTGATGATGATGTTTGCCAGCTGTGGCGACTCGATACTGAAGCGGGTGGTGACGGGCGAACCTATCCTCCCTGTTCGTGAGACAGGCGACACGACAGTAGTCTATCTGACTGATTACCTGCCGAGTGTGGACTTGCAAAAGATCAGCAACGTCAGTGTGACCGACGGCTACGACAATTTCGTGGTGACCACCGACAGCCTTACGCTTTACGGCTCTGCCGCTCAGGTGGGCGTGCTGACCGTTAGCGACGGCAGTTGCGAAGTGGACATCGCCATCCTGCCAAAGCTGCCTGTGGTGCAGGGCCTGACGACTGCTGGCATCGCTGACGGACGGCTGCAGCTGACCGCCGACACGGCTCTGGTGCCGCTGCACTTCCGCTGCTTCGTGCAGAATCGGCTGCTGCCTGAAACGGTGGTCGAAGGCGGCGAGGATGGTGCCTACACCATCGACCTGGCAAGCCTGCCGAAGATGCAGGGACGCAGCTACCTGCGCGTCTTTGCCTGCAACGACACGGTGCAGCTGAACGACCTGCTGATACCGCTTGAGAACGGCGTCCCTGTGGTCGATGTCAGTCAGCTTACGCGCCACGACGCCCATGCGCAGGTGCTCTACAGCGTGCTTATCGACCGCTTCAACAATGGCAATACCAGCAACGACGCGCCTCTGAACCGTGCTGACGTTGATCCGCGTGCCGACTATAAAGGTGGCGACTTGAAAGGCATCACTGACAAAATAGCCGACGGATTCTTCGACAGCTTAGGCGTCAACACGTTGTGGATCTCGCCCATCACCCAGAATCCGACGGACGCCTGGGGACAGTATCACAATCCTGACACGAAGTTCTCGGGCTATCACGGCTACTGGCCCATCTACAACACGAAAATCGACGACCGCATGGGCACTGACGCTGAGCTCAGGGAACTGCTAGCGACGGCTCACCAGCACCAGATGAACGTCATTCTCGACTACGTGGCTAACCACATGCACATCAACTCGCCGACGCTGAAGGCCCATCCCGACTGGATCACGGACAGCATCCTGCCTGACGGACGGCGCAACTTTGAGCTGTGGGACGAGCAGCGTCTGACGACCTGGTTCGACAAGCACATCCCCACACTCGACCTTGAGCGCGAGGACATCTGCGAGGCCATGACCGACACGGCCCTCTACTGGATTGAGAACTACGACTTCGACGGCTATCGCCACGATGCCTGCAAGCACATCCCACTGAACTACTGGCGCATGTTCACTCACAAGATGAAGAGCCGCTTCCCTGACCGACCCCTCTGGATGATTGGCGAGACCTATGGCAGCAGCGAGCTCATCGCCTCGTATGTGAAGACGGGCATGCTGAACGCACAGTTCGACTTCAATGTCTACCAAACGGCCATCGAAGTGCTGGGCAAGCAGGGTGAGTCCATGAAGCGCGTTGCCACGGCCATCGACGAGGCGCTCGCTAACTATGGTGCCCACCACACGATGGGCAACATCTCAGGCAACCACGACAAGACGCGCTTCATCTCGCTGGCGGGTGGTGCCGTCGACTGGGATGAAGACGGCAAGGTAGCAGGCTGGAACCGCAATATAGGCGTCACTGCCGACGGTAATGCTGAGCGTGAGACCGTTGCCTTCAAGAAGGCACTGCTGCTGGAAGTGCTGAACCTCTGCATCCCTGGTGTGCCCTGCATTTACCAAGGCGACGAGTACGGCCAGTGTGGTGGCAACGACCCTGACAACCGCCGCATGATGCGCTTCAGCGGCCTCTCGGACAACGAGCAGTGGCTCCTCAAGCAGACGGAGCAGCTCGTCCACCAGCGCCGCAGCAGCATGCCGCTGCTCTATGGCGACTACAAGCTGCTCTATGTTAGCGACGACGTGCTGGCCTTCTCGCGCACCTACATGGGCAAGAGCGTCATCGTTGCCCTTAACAACGGCCCTGCGAGCGTCCATCTCGAGCTGTGTGGCCCTCAATGCGACATTGAGCCTTACGGATTCACCATTTTCTAACCCTCACTGCACGCCCCATGAACCAACGTACACTGCTGATTGCAGCCCTCATGCTGACCACTATGTTTGGATTCGCAAAGAAAGTAAAACTGACCATCGACGGCACGGTGAGCCCCTCGCAAACCACGCTCTACCTCATCGTTAACGAAGACACGGCCAACGCCCAAGTCGTTCCCATCAACGATGCCAGGTTCTCAGTCGATATCAAGGTCGACAGGGATGCGTTCATCCGCCTGCACGACAGCAAGAAGTGGCCGAAGAGCAGCCAGTTTGTGCTCATCCCTGACAGCCGCCACATCACGGTCGACGGCCAGAGTGGACGGATCACTGGCTCGCCCATGTCGCAACGCCTACAAGGAGCCCTTGACTTGGTGCGGCAAGCCAGCCCTGAAGGCTTCCACATCGATGTTTTCTCACAGGACAAGGCAGCTTGGGAAGAAGCGCGTGAGCGAGAAAGAAGCATGCGTGCGCAAATGGAAGCCCAGCAACTTAAGTTGCTCTTGGAGGTCATCAATGACAACCGCACAAACAATATCCCTGCGTGGATGGTCTTCTGCTTCCCCAATCTGGTGGAGCCTGTCCTGCCCGGCCTTACTCAGGATTCGCCAAAATGGGCGAGCCATCCTGTGCTGAAGAAATAAGTGTTTGTGCTAACGACCGATTCGGGATAAAAAATAATATGGTTTAAATTCACCACAGAGGCACAGCGACAGAGAGAGAAAACTCTGTGTCGCTGTGCCTCTGTGGTGAAATAGTTTTTCGGCTTTGCTTTCATTTTTGAAAACTGGCTGCAAAGGTACAAAATGTTTCTCAAAAGGCGTACATTTTTAACAGAAATGTTTGGTGGAATGGAAGAAATATCGTACCTTTGCGCTCAATTACGCAACCCTAATTATAGCTATGATCAACAAACAACTGTTACAACCTGAGAGCATCGTCGTCATCGGCGGCTCAAACAACTGTCACAAACCTGGCGGCGCCGTCGTCCGCAACCTGCTTAGCGGTGGCTATCAAGGCACGCTGCGCATTGTCAACCCCAAGGAGGACGAGGTGCAAGGCATCAAGGCCTTCCACGATGCGAAGGAGCTGCCGCCCACCGACCTTGCCATCCTTGTCGTGGCTGCTAAGTTCTGCCCACAGTATGTGGAGTTCCTGGCAGCTGAGAAGCGGGTGCGCGCGTTCATCATCATCTCTGCCGGCTTTGGCGAGGAGACCCATGAGGGCGCCGTCTTCGAGCAGCAGATACTCGACACATGCGAGAAGTATGGCTGCGCACTCATCGGCCCCAACTGCATCGGCTTGCTGACACGCTGGCACCACTCTGTGTTCACAAAGCCCATCCCAAACCTGAATCCGAAAGGCGTCGACTTCATCTCTGGCTCTGGCGCCACTGCCGTGTTCATCCTCGAGAGTGCCGTCACGAAGGGCCTGCCCTTCAACAGCGTCTGGTCGATAGGCAACGGCAAGCAGATTGGCATTGAGACCGTTCTGGAATACATGGACGAGCACTTCGACCCTGAGAAAGACTCGCTGGTGAAGCTGCTCTACATCGAGAATATTGCCGACCCTGACAAGCTGCTCTACCATGCCACGTCGCTCATCCGCAAGGGCTGTCGCATCGCCGCCATCAAGGCTGGCTCGTCAGCAGCAGGCAGCCGTGCCGCCAGCAGCCACACGGGCGCCATTGCCTCGAGCGACTCAGCCGTTGAGGCCCTGTTCCGCAAGGCCGGCATCGTGCGCTGCTTCTCGCGTGAGGAGCTCACCACCGTCGGCTGTATCTTCACCCTGCCTCGCTTTACGGGCAAGAACGTGGCCATCGTCACACATGCTGGTGGCCCTGGTGTGATGCTGACTGATGCACTGTCGAAGGGCGGCATGAAGATTCCGTCGCTCAGTGGTCCTGTGGCCGACGAGCTGAAGGCACAGCTGTTTCCTGGCTCGAGTGTTGCCAACCCCATCGACATCCTCGCCACAGGTACGCCTGAGCACCTGGGCATCGCCATCGACTACTGCGAGAATCGGTTCGAAAACATCGACGCCATCATGGTCATCTTTGGCACGCCTGGCTTGGTGGAGCTCTACGAGACGTACGATGTGCTACACAAGAAGATGCAGGAGTGCAAGAAACCCATCTTCCCCATCCTGCCCAGCGTCAACACTGCAGGCCCTGAGGTGCAGGAGTTCCTCAGCCGTGGCCATGTGAACTTCAGCGACGAGGTGACGCTGGCCACTGCTCTGACGCAGATCATGAAGACGCCAGCACCCGCCGAGCAAACCATCACGGTGAACGGCGTCGACGTGCCTCGCATCCGCCGTATCATCGACAGCATCAAGGACAATGGCTATATTGCGCCTGACCTGGTACACCAGTTGCTGCAGAGCGCTGGCATTCCCACCGTGCCTGAGTTCGTCAGTGCCGACAAGGCCGAGGTGATCGCCTTTGCCGAGAAGTGTGGCTTCCCAGTGGTAGCCAAGGTCGTTGGACCTGTGCACAAGAGCGATGTGGGTGGCGTTGCCCTGAATATCCGCTCGAAGGAGGTGCTCGCTGCTGAATACGACCGTATGATGCAGATACCCGATGCCACCGCCATCATGGTGCAGAAGATGATCAAGGGCACTGAGCTGTTCATCGGCGCAAAGTACGAGCCACGCTTTGGTCACGTGGTGCTCTGCGGCCTTGGCGGCATCTTCGTCGAGGTGCTGAAGGACGTGAGCAGCGGCTTGGCTCCGCTGAGCATGGAGGAGGCCGAGAACATGATCCACTCGCTGCGTGGCTACAAGATTCTGAAAGGCACGCGCGGACAGAAGGGCATCAACCAGCGGAAGTATGCCGAAATCATCGTGCGCCTCTCAACGCTGCTGCGCTTCGCCACGGAGATTAAGGAGATGGACATCAACCCGCTGCTGGCCGACGAGGAGAACGTTATCGCCGTCGATGCCCGCATATTGGTAGAGAAATGACACTGAAAGAATTCTTCCTGGGAGACCGCTTCGCCGTGAATGCTGGCGTAGAGCTGATGGAGGTGCGACCTGGCTATGCCAAATGTCGCATGCTTGTCACACCTGAGCACCTGAACGGCGGAGGGGTGTGTCAGGGTGGCGCCCTGTTCACACTGGCTGACTTGGCCTTTGCAGCAGCCGTGAACAGCCACCTGACGCTGACGTTCTCGACGACGGCGAACATCACTTTCCTGCGCTCTGTGGCCTCCGGCTATGTCTATGCCGAGGCCACAGAGACATTTAACCACCCTCGGTTGCCGTTTGCCGAGGTGCGCATCACCGACGAGGATGGCCAGTTAGTGGCCATCCTCACGTCGAGTGGCTACCGCAAGCAGGGAGCCACAATCGATGCTACACTCTGAATCTACATCCACTTCGTGAGATCGCTCTCAGGGATATACTTCAGGTTGTTCTTAAGAATCACGTCAAGTGCCTGTGGGCGGTTGTCAGTGCGGAACACCAGGATGCCCTTGCCCTTGAACAGGAACGAGTAAAGGTAGGCGATGCTGATGCCTGCGTCGCTGAACAGCTTGACGGCGTCGGCAGCACGCCCTGGCTCGTCGTCGAGCTCGATGGCGAGCACGTCGCTCAGGGCAACGGCAATGCCGGCCTTCTTCAGTTCGTCGTAGGCACGCAGCGGCTCACTGCAGATGAGTCGGTAGATGCCGTACTCGGCAGTGTCAGCGATGGTCGAAGCCACAATCTGGATGTCTGCCTGCTTCAGTACTTCGAGCACCTTGAGGAGCGTGCCCGATCGGTTCTCGATGAAAATGGATAGCTGATGGATGGTCATAGGTATTTACGTTTTACTTGTTTACGAATTACTATTTAGTCAAAACAGTTTGCGCAGGTCTTTCACGCGCACTGCTTTCTTCTCGTCGCTGACGGCGAGGGCTCCCTTCTGCACGAAGCGCACCTTCGGCGTGATGAGTATCTCGTCCTTCAGCAGTCGGGTGATCACTTTCTCAAGGCGCTGCAGGTCGCGATAGTCGTCGGTGAAGAGTTGGTTGAGCTCCACGTCGATGGTCATCGTGTCGTTGCCGTCCTTGGTTTCGATGGTGATGAGGTAGTCAGTCGACAGCTCCTTGAACTTCAGCAGAATCTTCTCAATCTGGATGGGGAAGATGTTGACGCCCTTCAGGATGATCATGTCGTCGCTGCGCCCTTGCAGACGAGCGAGACGACGATGATGGCGACCACAGGGACACTCGCCAGGCAGGATGCGCGTCAGGTCGCGGGTGCGGTAGCGCAACAGCGGCATGGCTTCGCGGTTGATGGTGGTCAGCACCAGCTCGCCCAATTGTCCGTCGGGCACGGGTTGCAGCGTCACAGGGTCGATGATCTCGACGATGAAGTAGTCTTCCCAGATGTGAAGACCGTTCTGCTCAGGGCACTCGAAGGCCACGCCAGGGCCCATCATCTCTGAGATGCCGTACGAGTTGTAGGCTTTCACGCCGAGGTTCTGCTCGATGCGCTGGCGCTGCTCCTCGCTGTGAGGCTCTGCACCGATGCAGAGCACGCGCAGCTTCGTGTCGCGGCGTGGATTGCAGCCCTCCTCCTTCATCACCTCGTAGATGCGCGAGGCATAACTGGGAATGGCGTGGAGCACTGTGGTGCCAAAGTCGCGGATGAACTTTATCTGGCGCGTCGTGTTGCCAGCGGCAGCGGGCACGGTGAGCATGCCTACGCGCTCAGCACCATACTGGAAGCCCAGGCCGGCAGTGAACATGCCGTAGCCGGCAGAGTTCTGGAACACGTCGTCAGGGCGCGACCCCACCATCCACAGGCAGCGAGCCACAGCGTTTGCCCACTCGTCGAGGTCGCGCTGGGTGTGGAGCACAACCGTGGGGTTGCCTGTCGTGCCGCTCGATGAGTGCAGACGGGTACATTCTCTCAGAGGAACGCACGCGAGGCCGAAGGGGTAGTTTTCGCGCAAGTCCTCTTTAGTGGTAAAGGGCAGCTTGCGCACGTCGTCCAGCGTCTGGATGTCGTCAGGCGTGATGCCCAATTCGGCAAACCGCTTACGGTAGAACTCTGCGTTCATGCAGTGGTTGACGGTTTTCTTGAGTCGCTCCAGCTGGAGCGCTTCCAGTGCATCACGCGATAGTGTTTCTAATTCTGGGTTGAAATACTGTTCAGGATTCATTATTGATGGTAATTATTGTTGTTAGAGGTAGTTAGAGGTGGTTATAAGGAGTTAGAGGTAGTTAGAGGTAGTTATAAGGAGTTAGATGTAGTTGGTATTCAAGTTCCGCAAGTTCTGCGCAGCCGATGCCGTAGGCATCAGACAATGGTAGCCAGCCATTTTAATGGCTGGTACACAGGGCCGGGGTAACGAGCGTGCCGTAGGTACGCGACAAGGGTTGGATGCTGTCGCGTACCTAAAGGCACGCATTTCTACCGTCCCTTTATACCAGCCATTGAAATGGCTGGCTACCACTGTCACGCCCCTACGGGGCTGGCTGCGCATAGTTTCCATAGCTTGCAGTACTTGAATCATTAGCATAGTCCTCAAAGGTGTATCGTAGCGTCAAGTCTATCAACTTTTTACTACTTCTTACTACTTTTTACTCCTTTACTCCTTACTCCTTTTCTCCTTAATCACAGTTTCCTCTTGTCAATGACGTGGGCGCTCTTTCCCTGCGAGCGCTCGATGGCACCAGGCGCTTTCAGCTGCACCTTGGCGGCGATGCTGAGCACGCTCTTCAGGCGCGAGGCGAGCTTCTTCTCAAGGGCATCGACGGCAGCTGGCGTGTCGAAGGTGCTGGTGAGGTGCTCCTGTCGCAGCTCCACCTGCACCTGCAGGGTGTCGAGGTTGTTCACGCGGTCGACGATGAGCATGTAGTGTGGTGCAAACTCTGGCATCGACAGCACGACGCTCTCCACCTGCGAGGGGAACACGTTGATGCCACGGATGATGAGCATGTCGTCGCTGCGACCCTCGATGCGTGACATGCGAACAGCCGTACGACCACATTCGCAGGTGCCTGGCATCAGCGAGCAGAGGTCACGCGTGCGATAGCGCAGCACGGGCATGCCCTCCTTGGTGAGTGTTGTAAAGACGAGCTCACCCGTCCGTCCAGCCGGCAGTGGCTCAAGGGTGACGGGGTCGATGATCTCTGGATAGAAATGGTCTTCGCAGATGTGCGAACCGTGCTGGCACTCACACTCATAGCTGACGCTGGGACCCATCACCTCTGACAGGCCGTAGAGGTTGTAGCCTTTCAGGCCGAGGCGCTCTTCTATCTCCTTACGCATGCTCTCCGTCCACGGCTCTGCGCCAAAGGCTCCCACGCGCAGGCGTATCTGATCTTTGGTGATGCCCATCTTCTCCATCGTCTCAGCCAGGTAGAGGGCGTAGCTGGGGGTACAGGCAAGGCCAGTGATGCCAAGGTCGCGGATGAGCTTCAGGTGCTTCTCCGTGTTGCCCGTGCCAGCAGGGATGACGGCTGCTCCAAGGTGCTCGACGCCGTAGTGGGCGCCAAGGCCGCCCGTGAAAAGGCCGTAGCCGTAGCTGACTGAGAACGTGTCGTCGCGCGTGATGCCGTATGCCGTCAGGCAGCGCGCCATACACTCGCTCCAGACGCCAATGTCCTTGCGCGTATAGCCGACGATGGTGGGGTTGCCCGTGGTGCCGCTGGAGGCGTGCACGCGTATGATCTCGCTCTTCGGAGCGGCTTGCAGGCCGAAGGGGTAGTTGTCGCGTAGGTCTTTCTTTGTGGTAAAGGGCAGTTTGCGGATGTCCTCGATCGTCTGGATGTCGTCTGGACGGATATCCAGCTCCTGTAGCTTGTGCCTGTAGAACGGCACGTTGTGGTAGACGTACTCCACAATCTTGTGGAGCCGCTTGCCCTGGAGCGCGCTCATCTCGTCGCGGCTCATGCACTCTTTGTTTGGATTCCAAATCATAGTCTAGCGTTTTGGTCTTTATTTCTTATAGCAGTCGAAGATGCGCTCCACCAGCTGGTGCGACAGACGTGGTGTAAAGAGGCTGACGAGCCACACCACAGGGAAGCCGCCGACCATTGCGATGGCGCCGCAGTTCACAGGGTTGATGGGGTTGCCCAGCATCATGTTGACAACGGTAAGGCCCACGCCCCATGCGAAGCATGCCCAGACGGCGGCAGTCGTCGTCCCACGCCAGTAGAGGCCCAGCATGAACGGCGCGAGGAACGCACCAGCCAGGGCGCCCCACGAGATGCCCATCAGCTGGGCGATGAATGTGGGTGGGTTCAAGGCTATCATCAGCGAAATGACGATGAAGAACACGATCAGCACGCGCATCACCACCACCTTGCGGCGCTCGATGTGCTCGGCCACCATGTCGTCGATGCTACCCTCCGTCACCTCACCAGGCTCCGACTTCTTGTCGCGATAGATAAGGTCGAGCGTCATCGTCGACGACGACGTGAGCACCAGCGATGCCAGTGTCGACATCGAGGCCGACAGCACCAGCAGCACCACAAGGGCTATCAGGATGTCGGGCAGCGTGGCCAGCATCGAAGGCACGATGGCGTCAAAGTCCAGGCGGCCGTTGGGCAGCGTCGGCGGCGTGCCGAACAGGCGTCCGAAGCCACCGAGGAAGTAGCAGCCACCAGCGACGACAAAGGCGAAGAGCGTCGAGATGACCGTGCCTCGGCGGATGGCTTTCTCGTCGGTGATGGAGTAGAATTTGCCCACCATCTGCGGCAGACCCCACGTCCCTAACGACGTCAGCACCACCACGCCCAGCAGGCTCCACGGGTCAGGGCCGAAGAGCGACGTCAGCTGTCCTGCCGTCTCCTGACTGCCGTTGACAGGCAGCTCTGACATCTTACCCACGGCAGCGGCCAGTCCGCCCTGCGTGTTGAGCACGGCAGCAATGACGATGACGATGCCAAAGAGCATGATGACGCCCTGGAAGAAGTCGTTGATGGCCGTCGCCTTGTAGCCGCCGAGAATGACGTAGACGGCCGTCAGCAGCGCCATCAGCACCACGCAGTACTCGTAGCTAATGCCAAAGCCCATCTCGAAGAGCGTCGAGATGCCTTTGTAGACACCCGCCGTATAAGGAATAAGGAACACGAAGGCAATGATCGAGGCCATCACGCGCAGACCCTGGCTGGCAAAGCGCGTGCCAAAGAAGTCGGGCATCGTGCGACTCTCAATGTGCTGCGTCATCAGCTTTGTGCGCCGTCCCAGCACAAGCCACGCCAGCAGCGAGCCAATCACGGCGTTGCCAATGCCGATCCATGCCGACGACAAACCGTATTTCCATCCGAACTGTCCAGCGTAGCCCACGAAGACCACGGCGGAGAAGTAGCTCGTGCCATAGGCAAAGGCCGAGAGCCACGGGCCCACGGCGCGTCCGCCGAGCACAAAGCCGTCAACACTGCTGGCCTGCTTGCGCGAGTAGATGCCTACCGCCACAACCATGACAAGGAAAACCAGCGTCAATAGAATTTTGACAATCATTGTTCTTTTATCTTTTTACCTTAAAATTATTTGCTTTCAGCGTGCAAAAGTACATTAAAAAATGCAAACTGCCAAATAATCGGCCTAAAATCTTTCAGTTTTCCTGTAAAAAGGGTCAAAAACAAGCAATTTGGAACGGCGGGGCCTTTTATACAAATAATAAAAAAAACAAGTTACTGCTATTTTCACTGAAAGAAATAGGCAACAATTAGAAATAATTACATCCAGAAATTTAAAGAAATATTTTTTCTCATTGTTGAGAAACGAGTCTTTTTTTTGAAACGAATTTATTTAATTTGTTTTTAATTTTGGCCACGAAAGTGGCCTTGTTAAAACTATTAAATAAAATTAGTTTTCAATTAGGACAATTCGTTTCCAACACAAACATTTCCTGTTCATTCCAACCGTAAGGTCGGAATATTTTTTCTCATTATTGGAAATGATTCTTTCTAATTCTTGCCGATTTCTTTCAATACAATGCCAAGCTGTTTTTAATTTCTACTAAATCAATTATAATTCGTTGTTAAAAGAACAATCACTCGACGGGGAAGTTCTCAGCAAAGATGGCCATGCGCTCGTCGAGCTGGGCGTACTGGTGGTCTTCTATAAACGAGGTACACACGCGCAAACCTTCTTGATGCGAGCCAGTGGTGACAAGGCAGATGGCCGACACACCGTAGTACATCAGGTTACGCGCCAGCTCACCGCTCGTCATGCCCGGATAGCCGATGGTGAAGTAGAAACCGTCGGCAATGGGCTGGTCGAGGTCCTTGTCGTACACCACGTAGAAGTTGTGGCGCAAGAAGATCTCCTTCAGCTTGTGGGCGCGCTCGCCGTAGACCTTGATGTCGTCGCGGAAACGGTATTCGCCGTCGCAGGCGGCACGCATCATCGCGGCCATCGCATACTGTGCCGAGTGGCTTGTGCCGCTGCTGAGGGCATAGAGCATGCGCGTGGAGAACACCAGGCCGAAAGGCAAGCCCTCGTAGCGGGCAGCCAAGTCGGGGTAGTGGCGGTGGAACAGCTTATCAGAGATACACACCACGCCGATGCGCTCGCCGGCATAGCTGAAAGCCTTCGAACCGCTGATGAGCAGCATGTAGTTGTCGGTATAGTGGGCCACACTGGGTTGGTAGGGCGGCTCAAAGGGCACGCTGAGGTCCTGGCGGAAGTCCATGGCGAAGTAGGCGAGGTCTTCCAGGATGATGGTGTCGTACTTCGTGGCCAGCTCGCCGATGATGCGCAGCTCCTCGTCAGTGAAGCAGATCCACGACGGGTTGTTGGGGTTCGAGTAGATGATGGCGCAGATGTTGCCGCCCCTCAGGTAGCTCTCCACTTTCTCGCGGAGCTTCTCGCCACGGTAGTCGTAGACGTCGAAGGTCTCGTACTTCACGCCCTGCACCTGCAGCTGCATCTTCTGCACTGGGAAGCCAGGGTCGATAAACAGCACGGTGTCCTTCCTCTTGTCGGCTTGCGAGCAGGTGAGGAACGAGGCGAAAGCACCCTGCATCGAGCCTACCACGGGCACGCAGCCTTCGGGTTTGACGTCCACATTGATGAAAGCCTTGACGAAGCGTGAGGCCTGCTTCTTCAGCTCCGGATAGCCCTGAATGTCGGGGTACATCGAGGCGATGCCGTCTTGAAGCGCCTTGACTTGCGCGTCGACGCCGACCTTGGCGGCAGGCAGGCCAGGGATGCCCATCTCCATCTTGATATACTCCACGCCGCTCTCCTGTTCGGCTTTCGCAGCTACCTGCTTCACCTCGCGGATGGTGGCCTTGGCGAAGTCCTTGATACCTAAGTCGGCCACCAGACGGTCGACAGTCTCTTGCTTGATAGGTGTTTGTTTCATAGTTTGTATAGTTTCGTGAACCATAATGATGCTGTTTCGCAATCTTGCTGCAAAGGTACGAAGTTTTTCTGGAACGGCAAAATTTATTCTGCGAAAAAACCACCGCAGCATCATTTTGTGCCAAGTGTCCATCATCTCTTTAGCGCAAGAACTATCCTCGTACCCCCGCACCTCCGTACCCCCGCACCTTCGCACCCCCGAATACTCAACAAAGGGGAGCCAGAAGTCTTCACGCTCAGACTCCCCTTCGTTGAAGCCCCTGCACTAAAACGGTCCGTGTCCCATGCAGCTCGTCGTGCCCATGGCCGTCAGCGCAGCCGTCAGGATCGAGATCAGCATCTGGAGGATCGTCCTCCACATCTCCTTGTTGTTTTTCATGGTCGTTCAGGTTTGGTTGTAACTAAAGAGAGCCTCCCCAAGGGGGAGGTTGGAGGGGGCTACCCCTCCTCTCCGTCGCCAGGCGTGTACTGGTAGTACTTCACCACCTTCTTGTGCTTGTCGATGTCGGCCTCGCGCGTGAACGACATGCGCTTCATCAGCTCACGGCTGGTGATGTTGTCCGTGGCGCTCGACTCGGGCAGGAACCTGATGTGGACGCCCTTGAGCATCGTGGTGATGTCGTAGTCCTCGGCACTCACGGCGCCCTCGCTCTCGAACGACGGGTAGAACGTGCCCAGCGTGTCGAGCTTCACGGCAACGCCCTGCTCGATGAGCTCCTTCATGCACGTGGAGAACTTCACCAGCACGCCATAGATCACGTCGAGCGTGTAGATCGAACCGTGCTCAGCGATGTGGTTTGCCAGGCCGCGCAGGCTCAGCGTGCCATTACGCTTCACGCGGGCGTACCATTTCTCATTAGGATAAGGGCCTTCCTGAACGTTGGCCTGCACTACGTTGTAGCGCATCTGAATCTTGTCTTTTAATGCCATAATGTGTTTTGGATTTGAGATTTAAGATTTGAGATTTGAGATTTTGATATTAGATTTTGGTTGATTTGAGGTTTGAGGTTTGAGATTTACTTTGATTTGAGATTTGAGATTTAGGTTAGTTTTGAGGCTTTGAGGTTAGGCTTGAGGTTTAGTTTTTGAGGTTTGAGGTGTGTTTTCACTCAACTTTCACAAGCTAAGTGGAGATATTTTTCGCATGCGAAGCGGTCGCTCTATTCTCCTTTACTCCTTTTACTCCTTTACTCCTAAAGAACTCCTCCACTTTTCACCTACAAAGGTACAAAAAAAATCCTTTCAAACCAAATTTTAAGGCAAATATCCGGGTTAAAAGACGTTAACAACTTGTAACGTGTTGATTATAACTAAGTTGAATTTTTTATGGTTCAATTTGTGTCTTAACTGAGCGTGTGTATATTGCAAAAATTACACTCGGAAGCACATCGTGGATACAGAATACAGTTTTCTCATGTGTACCCCTCCAAACCCGGCGCAAAAAATTATAATATATAATATAATATATGTATATATATTATATTATATATTTTAATATATTTATAATATTTTTTAGAATTCGCCTCTTTCATCCTTTGCATGCTCCGCTGAGAAAACTGTATTCTGTATTCTGTATCCATCTTATCATATTACCTACATCACCCTAACTGCGCTAACTCCTTTTCACTCAGACAGGAACGCCCTTTCCTGACCTGAATAATTTCCCATCGCCGCCTCCGAACCGCCGTGTCCCCCTAACGCCCCATAAGCAGTTCTAAGGCCTTAATAAGCAGCCCTAAAAGCCCAAATGAGCAGCCCTAACGCCCCAATAAGCAGCACTAACGCCCCAATAAACAGCCCTAACGCCCCTTTTACGACCAGAAACGACTTTCCCCTCCATTTTCTTGTCCATTCCAAAATTTCTTCGTACCTTTGCACCAACCCACTTTTATAGCATACGCCACCATCGTCTGGAGGCTGGCATCCGCGAGAAACTCGCAGGGATCGGATTTAGGCAAATGAAAGATGCCATAGGCATCAAACATTGGTAGCCAGCCATTCCTATGGCTGGAACAATGGTAAACAAGCAACAATCCCCATGCCGTAGGTATGGGATAAACAAAACAATAATGACAAATACACAAATATACATGCATGTTATCATTGCAGTTAAGGGGCGCGAGTCGATGATACGCCCCGAATGGCAATCATTGAAGATTCAATCTACAAAGCACATCAAGGAACAATACGGATGTTTGCCGTTTGCTTGGCAATCAGGTTTCGGAGCGTTCTCGTATAGCAAATCGTTTTTGCCAGCAGTTAGCAATTATATCGCAAATCAAAAGGAGCACCACAAAAAGCGTTCGTTTGATGACGAAATGCGGGAAATTTTGAAAAAAGCAGGAATTGAATATGACGAGCGTTATATATTAAAAGGTGTTACAAAACCAATGTCCGATACCTAACGGCATCGGTGCCAATATAAACAACATAACATACCAGCCATAGGAATGGCTGGCTACCAATATCAGATGCCTCTGGCATCATAAATCGGCAGAACAATAAAACAATATTCGACTATGGATACATCAGGAACAGAACTTGAAAAGATAATCGATGATTGGCTCATGCAGCATAACGGCTACGAACAGGAGATAGAATCAAGGAATACAAGCAGCGTCTCATTTGCGATGTAGACGCACTATCGCATCATTCTGCAAGAACATCAGCCTACACCAGAAAGGTATTTATGCTGATGGAGAATTAGACGAAGAGGGAACTCGAAAGAAATACTTGTTAGTTCGCCAAGAGGACCGTGTCCTCCAAACGCCTCTGCCAGTGCCTACCAACGGGCGATGAGGGCTGCGTCGGACACCCGTTCGGAAAATGCGCGGAAAGCCGGACGATGATTCGGAAACGACAAAAAAACCTTTGGGCAGTATATTTATTTTGCCTACCTTTGCATCGGCAATGAGGGAAAAGAGTGAGGAGTTAGGAGTTCTTGCGTCCCTTCGGTAGCAAGCGAGCAGAGCTCGAGCGAGGAGTGAGGAGATAGGAGTGATGAGTTAGGAGTTAGGAGGAAGGAAGAAGGGATTCCGAAGCGTAGATGCCTCGGAACCCCCTTTGTAATCGCGCTAAGTGCTTACTTCTGCGCCTCGCGTCCCAGTGCCAGCGCCTTGATGTTGGCTTCGACGACAGCGTCGCCCTTGCGGCCAAAGACGCGGCGGATGGCGTCCTCGAGCTTTGTGTACTCGATGCCGAGGGCCTTCTGCGCTGCTCCAAGGAGGATGACGTTGGCCGAGCGGCTGATGCCGTTGTCCTTAGCCATCTGCTCGATGTCGACGACGATGACGTTGGGAAGCTTGGCAAGGTCGGCCTTGATGACCTCCATGTCAGGGTAGTTGGGAATGTTGACGAACGGGGTGCTTGAGGTGATGATCCAGCCCTCCTTCGAGAGCCAGGGCAGGTAGCGCAGTGCCTCCATCGGCTCCATCGAGATGATGACGTCGGCACCGCCCTTGGCGATGAGGTCGCTGTGGATTGGTTCGGAAGAGATGCGCAGGTTCGACTGCACGTCGCCGCCGCGCTGGCTCATGCCGTGTACCTCGGCCTGCTTGATATAGAGGTTCTCGTTCATGGCGGCTTCGCCAATGATGGTGGCGATGGAGAGAATGCCTTGTCCTCCCACGCCGCAAAGTATGATGTCGGTCTTCATAATTTACAATTTGACGATTTACGATTTACTATTGGCGGCAGCCTTCTTCTGTTTCAGATGACGTTGGAGTGTCTGCATGCATTCACGACGGGGTATGATGACCGACGTGCCCTTGTAGTTTATCTCGTCGCGCAGTATCTGGGTGATCTCGGGCATGTTCTTCGGCAGGGGGACGACGACCTTCAGGTGCTCATTGTCCAGTCCCAAGCCACGGACGATGGCCTCGAACTTGTTGGTGCCAGCCGAATCCTGACCGCCCGTCATGCCCGTGGTGAGGTTGTCGGAGATGATGACCGTGATGTTGGCGTTCTCGTTGATGGCATCGAGGAGGCCCGTCATGCCGCTGTGGGTGAACGTGGAGTCGCCGATGATGGCCACGGCGGGCCATTGACCGGCATCAGCGGCACCCTTGGCCATGGTGATGGAGGCACCCATGTCGACGCACGAGTGGATGGCACGGAACGGCGGCAGGAAGCCCAGCGTGTAGCAGCCGATGTCGCCGAAGACGCGTGGGTTGTCGTACTCCTTCAGCACCTCGTTCAGGGCAGCATAGACGTCACGGTGGCCACAGCCCTGACAGAGGGCAGGCGGACGCGGAGCGACATCCTCGCAGGGGGCGTAGTTCTCGCCCATCTCCATACCTAAGGCTTTCTTCACCACGTCAGGATTCAGCTCGCCCGTGCGTGGCAGCTCTCCAGTGAGGCGTCCCATCACCTTGGCATTGCCGTCCATGACGCCGCGTAGCATGTCCTCAATGAAGGGCTGGCCTTCCTCGACGACCAGCACGCTGTCGCACTCGTCGCACAGCTGGCGCACCAGCTGCTTGGGCAGCGGGTATTGTGAGATTTTCAGCAGCGGGAAGGGACAGTCGGTGGGGTAGCACTCGCGCACATAGTTGTAGGCGATGCCGCTGGCGATGATGCCCATCTTCTTGTCAGGTCCTTCGAAGTAGCGGTTGTAAGCCGAGTTTACGGCGTCGGCCTCCAGTTCGGCTTGCTGAGCCGTCACGATGTCGTTGCGGCGGCGGGCATTGGCGGGCAGCAACACCCAGTTCTTTGCCTCGGCGTTGTAGTTCAGGGCGTTCTGCTGACGTGGTGTGTCAATACACTCGACAACGGCGCGGCTGTGAGCCATGCGGGTGGTGACGCGCATGAGTACGGGCAGCTTGACGCGTTCGGAGTAGTCGAAGGCGACAGCCATCATGTCGTAGGCCTCTTGCTGTGAGCTGGGCTCGAAGGTTGGAATCATGGCGAACTTGCCATAGAAGCGCGAGTCCTGCTCGTCCTGTGACGAGTGCATCGACGGGTCGTCGGCGGCCAGCACGACGACGCCACCGTTGACGCCCGTCATGCCGCTGTTGACGAAGGCATCGGCGCAGACGTTCATGCCTACATGCTTCATGCACACCAGGGCGCGCTTGCCCATGAATGACATGCCGAGTGCCTCTTCCATGGCTGTCTTCTCGTTTGTTGACCAGAGGCGGTGAATGCCTCGTTCCTTGGCAATAGGAGACATTTGGATGTACTCCGTAATCTCTGTCGAGGGCGTGCCTGGGTAGGCATAGACACCGCTGAGACCAGAGTCAATGGCTCCCTGGGCAATAGCCTCGTCGCCTAAAAGTAGTTTTCTCATAGAATTGATGATTGGTTTGAAACAATTATAGTTGAGGAGTAAAAGTAGTAAAAAGTAGTAAGAAGTAGTAAGAAGTCGATAGACTTAACGCTACGATATACCTGTGAGAGCTATACTAATGACTTTTAACTACTTCTAACTACTTCTAACTACTTCTAACTACTTCTAACTAAAGAAGTTGAGTGAATGCGAAACTTTGATGATTACTCCACCATGATGGGCTTGTACTTCGGAACGAGGGCCTTCATGATGCACCAGCCGATGAGATAGGCCACGGCACAGATGCAGAACACCACCATGTAAGCGGCAGGCTTACCCTCGAAACCGAAGAAGGTGAAGTTGGCACCCTGGAGGGCTGCCCAGTCGAAGAACTTACCGCTGCCGAGGTTGATGCTCATGGAGCCAAGACCACCAGCCATGGTTCCCAAACCGACGATGGTGCCAATGGTTGACTTGGGGAACATGTCGCCCACGGTAGAGAAGATGTTGGCTGACCAAGCCTGATGGCCGGCACCCAGCAGGCCGATGAGGATAGCGGGCCACCATGCGCTGTAGGCTCCGAGCGGCTGCGCGAAGAGTCCTAAGACGGGGAAGCAGGCAAAGATGAACATGGCGCGCATGCGTCCGGCATAGGGGTTCATGCCCTTCTGCTCGACGAAATACTTGGGCAGGTAGCCGCCACCGATTGAGAGGATGGTGACGATGGCATAGAGCGTGAAGATGAGCAGAATGCCCATGGTGGAGTCGCTGGTGTAGCCATACTGGTCGCTGAAGTAGGCAGGAGCCCAGAAGAGGAAGAACCACCAGACGCCGTCGGTCATGAACTTACCCACGAGGAAAGCCCACGTCTGCTTGAAGGTGAAGCACTTCATGAAAGGAATGGTCTTCTCCTCCTTCACGGCGTCGCGGTTTTGCACGTTTGCAAGGTCGTTGTCCTGCTCGATATAGTTAAGCTCGCACTGGTTGACGCGCTTGTTCTTGGCAGGCTTCTCGTAGAGCCACGTCCACAGGCCCATCCATACGAAGCCGAGGGCACCGATGATGATGAAGGCCATCTCCCAGCCCCAGGCACGTGCCAGCAGGGGAATGGTGGCAGGAGCAGCGAGGGCACCCACGGAGGCACCGCTGTTGAAGATGGATGTAGCGAAGGCACGGTCCTTCTTGGGGAAATATTCTGCAGTGGCCTTGATGGCGGCAGGGAAGTTGCCAGCCTCACCGACGGCAAGAATCAGACGGCAGCTGAGGAACAACCACACCGAGATGGTGGCTATGGCGACGGCGGCATCGCTGCCTGCCTGCACCATGCGCAGTGCCTCAATAGAGTCGTAACCCTCGACGGTCATGGCCACCCATCCGCAGCCGGCATGCAGCACGGCGCCCAGCGACCACACGAAGATGGCAATGAGGTAGCCCTTCTTTGTGCCCATCCAGTCGATGAACTTGCCAGCGAAGAGGTTGGCGATGGCATAGAACAGTGAGAACATACCCGTGATGGTGCCATAGTCACCATCCGTCCAGTGGAACTCTGGGGCGATGAAGTCTTTCCAGGTTAGTGACAAGACCTGACGGTCCATGTAGTTGATGGTGGTTGCCAGGAAGAGCAACGCACAGATGACCCAACGGAAGTTGGACATTTTGGTGGTTTGAATGGGTGTCATAATAAAAAGCCTCCCCAAGCCCCTCCCAAGGAGGGGATGTTTAGATACATAACTGGGGCGTTATTTTAAAGATTAAACATTAAAGATTAAAGATTAAAAATGAAAGATTAAAGATTAAAAATTAAAAATTAATTTTTATATTCATTGTCAGCCATACAGCCGCCTTGTCTATTCAGACATCCCCTCGTTCGGAGGGGCTTGGAGAGGCCATTAACGGATGTCAATCACTGGGATGTTGTCCTTGTCGTTATAGTACAGGTTCTCGCCAGCCATGCCCCAAATGAAGGTGTAGTAGTAGGTGCCAGCAGCAGCGTGCATCGACCATTCGGGCGACATGATGGCCTGCTCGTTGTGGAGCCAGACGACGCGGCTCTCCTGCGGCTCACCCATGATGTGGGCGATGGTCTGTCCCTCAGGCAGGTTGAAATAGTAGTAAGCCTCGATGCGGCGGCCGTGGGTGTGGGGCGGCATCGTGTTCCAGGCAGCGCCAGGGTTCAGCTGTGTCAATCCGAGCTGCAGCTGGCAGGGGCCTTCCTCGAGCACATCGTTGACGATGAGCTTGTAGACGGTGCGGTGGTTGCACTCCGCGAGCGAGCCTACGGGTCCCCAGACGGCAGCCGTCA
>JAEEGL011201088.1_pt1 | contig 137933 bp, 123 predicted proteins | sample 9134231 | NCBI WGS metagenome assembly JAEEGL01 (sample SAMN16246548, study PRJNA631951) | gut metagenome | biome: gut microbiome; feature: rumen; material: fiber-attached | host: Bos | place: Iran: Karaj | collected 2018-10 | reverse complement strand
GCTCTATGACCTGCATAGATAAAAACCGCGTAATTTTCCCGTCGGAGGTGGGGAAAACAAGCCAACAAAAAAGGCACCTTTTACAAGATGCCTTTTCAAATGGTGGACCGGAAGGGACTCGAACCCCTGACCTCCTGCGTGTAAAGCAGGCGCTCTACCAACTAAGCTACCGATCCAAAATTAACTCAAATTGTATACTTTATTATATCAAAATAAAAGGGCGCGTTCAATTATTTTGATTTTTCGCCGCACACGTGGCCGTCCGGGCCACAGTTGCAACCTGCGGGCACTTGGGGCGTGGTGCGGTTCCATTCTTCCGTTTCCGACCCAAACCGCGCTTGTACCGCTTGCGGAATTTTAAACAAAATACTTTTGCAAGAGGCCGTTACCGTGCCGTCCGGCAACACAATTTCTCCTTCCACTTGTGCGCGGCTACCGCCGTCACGCAAAACGCGGCCGATGGCTTTTAATTTGGTGTGTGTGGGGGTGTTGCGTTTGTACACTACTTCCATTTTCAGCGTTACCATCAAACGTTCAAAATCGTTATTGAGCATAATGGCGCGGCCGGCCGTTTCGTCCAAAATGGTAGCAACGATCCCGCCGTGCACCGTGCCCGGATACGAACAATAATTGTCATCCAGTTCAAATTCGGTTTCAACTTGTTTCTTTTCGTAATTGTTGAACCAAGCAAGTTTAAGCCCAAAGGGATTATCTTTCCCGCAACCAAAACAATGCAAAGAGGTGGGTTGTCGTAATTTTTCCATATTCACTCCTACATCTATTATACTTTTTTGCTACACTAACATTATGAAGAATTTAGAAACGGAATTTAAATGGGAATGTACAAAACCGTCGTGCTTTATGCGTGCCGTGCGAGTAATGCGTGCGCTGGGGGAAGTGTCGGCCCCTGCCGATTTAACCATTTGCGATACATACCTGGACCATGCAGACGAACCATTTTCAAAACAAAAAATTGCGTTCCGCGTGCGCTGCGTGAACCGCCAGTGGGAAGCTACGTTTAAAACCCGCAGTGAAGTTAAAAACGGAAAAGCCGTCCGGCGCGAAGAAACGTTGATGCTGCCAAACGTAAAAAATTTGTCGCAAGCGCTTTTGTTTTTAACGCACAAAAAAATGTGGAAAAATTTAAACGTGCGTGATTTGCAAAAACAATTTGTACTCAAAAATAAACGACGCATTTTTAACGTGACTTATCAAAAATGTCGGGCGGAATTATCGCTGGATCGGTTTTCTATTTTGGTGTGCGGGCGCGAAGTGAAAATGAGGGAAATCGAATTGGAATTCAAACGCGGCCGCCAAAAAGATTTTGAAGCATTGGCCGCGCGTTTCACCGCACAAAGCGGTTTAACGTTTACAAAAAATTCAAAAGTAAAAACTGCGTACCTGTTGCGTAAGTTGTGGAGTAACCATGCTTAAACTGTGTGCTGTAATATTCACTTTGATTGCACCCGGTTCGGGGGATATTTTAACCGGCAATTATACACACGGTCTGACGGTGGGGCTGCTGTTTGTGTTGGGGCGTAGCGGGATCTTGCCGCTGATGTTGCGGGCACTGCGGGTGCGCACACAACGCGGTGCGTTGCAGTGCTTTTATGCATGTAATTGGTTTTACATCGTACTCATTTTTTATGCGTTGGTGCATGCGTTTTTGCAAACAAAAAATAATGCAACTGCTTATTTTTTGTATGCGGTTGTTGCAGCAATTTGTATTTCTTTTGCATACAAAAAAACTTTTTGCAATAGTATTTTTACCGCGCTTTGCGGCCGAAGTGGGCTGTATGAGTTTTATTTAAAAAATAAGAAATCTCCGACGGAGAAAAAATAATTTTTGTTGCTTAAGACGGTAAAAAGGGGCTTGATTTTTTTGTAAAAAAATTTTCTTGACGAAAAAAGTAGTTGCATTTTAAAAAATTTTGTGCTATTATTTTTATGAGGTTAAAACTAGTTGTCTCAGGAGATTAAAATGGCCGTTAAAAAAACCGTGAAAAAAGTGGCTGCTAAAAAAGCCACCAAAAAAGTAGCAGTAAAAAAAGCCGCTGTAAAAAAACCGGCGAAAAAAGCTTGCAAAAAAGCTTGCAAAAAAACTTGTGCTAAAAAAGTAGCCAAGAAACCGGCAAAAAAAGTAACCAAAAAAGTTGCTAAAAAACCGGCAAAAAAAGTAGCAAAGAAAAAATAATTTAGTTGATGTACAAAATCCCCCGCCTTGGCGGGGGATTTTTTTGTGTTATTTGTATCCGATTCTTTTTAGAAATACAAATCCCGTTTTCCGTTTTTGATTTTTTGCAAATTCTCCGTAATCATTTTGCGGATGGGGGAATCTTCTTTAAACGCATCCTTCGCGGTACTTTCGATAAGCGCATATCCTTTGGCTTTCAAAGGTGCGGGCGCGAAATCTTCCAAGTACTCGGCAAACGTAAACATAGCGTTTGGCAAACAGTGCGTTTTGATAAGCCCCGGTTTTGCCATGTCCATAAAATCTTTGCCTACGCGGCCCAAGCGGTAGCAACCGGTGCAGAAAGACGGCATATGTTTGGCGTCCACTACGGCGTCAATCACTTCGGCCAACGTGCGGCTGTCGCTTAACGTAAATTGCCCGCCGTTTTCTTTATCGTACGAATAACCGCCGGGGTTGACGCGCGAATCGGCCGAGATTTGCGACACGCCCAGTTCCAAACACGCGTTGCGCATTTGCGGGGTTTCGCGCGTGCTTAAAATAATACCCGTATAGGGAACTGCCAAGCGCAACACGGCTACACATTTTTTGAAATCGTCATCACTTAACACATCATTGGGGTGCAAGCTGAAATCACTTCCTTCCGCCGGCTCTAACCGCGGAATGGATATAGTGTGCGGTCCCACGCCGAATTTTTTATCTAAATACCATGAGTGTTCCAGGGTAGCCAAAATATCGTACTTATGGTCATAGAGCCCCAACAGCGGCCCGATGCCCACATCGTTCATGCCGGCTTCCAAAGCGCGGTCCATTACGTCCAAACGGAATTGGTAATCGGCTTTTGATCCGGCCAAGTGTAACTTTTCGTACGTTTCTTTGTGGTACGTTTCTTGAAAAACTTGGAACGTACCGATGTTGCATTTTTTAAGTTCGGCAAATTCACTGAGTGTCAGCGGAGCAATATTTACGTTCACGCGGCGGATGTTTTGGCCGTTGTAGCGTGTATCGTAAATCGTTTTGATGCTGTCAAATACGTATTGCAGTCCGTTGCCGGGGTACGCTTCGCCCGCTACCATCAAAATGCGTTTGTGGCCTTGTGCCAAAAGGGCTTCCACTTCCTGACGGATTTCATCTTGTGTGCTGGCGTGGCGTTTTAAGGTGGTGTTGGAGCGCCGGAACGCGCAGTAAATGCACTCGTTTTTGCACAAGTTGGATATATATAAAGGAGCAAACAGCACAATGCGGTTGCCATAGATGGCTTCCTTTATATATTTAGCGGTGTTGAATAAATCTTGCAAAAGTTTCGGGTCGGTAATGTTTAAGAGTATCGCCGCTTCTTCCAAAGAAATACCTTTGAGTTCTTTGGCTTTGGTTAAAATGGCAGACACGTCGGCGTCTGTGTACGATTTTGCTTTTTCAAGCGTACGTTGTAATTTTTCATCATCTATAATCATATTTACATTTTACCACTTTTAGGCCCAACGCGCAGATTTGCTATAATAGCCCTATGGCACAAAACAAAGATTCCATCCTCGTGGTGTGTTCCAATCGCAAGGCCTACCACGACTATTTTGTAGAAGATACATACGAAGCCGGGCTTGAACTTTTAGGCGCCGAAGTAAAATCAATCCGCCAAAAAGAACTGAGCTTGGAGGGGAGTTTTGTGCGCGTGGAAAACGGACAGGCCAAAATCTACAATATGCACGTCAAACCCTACAAATTTAACTCCGTTATCGAGGTGGAACCTACGCGCCCGCGGCGGTTGCTCCTTAATAAAAGAGAACTGCGCAAATTACAGTCCAAGGCCGAAGTTAAAGGGTACGCGCTGGTGCCGTTAGAGGTATATTTTAAAAAAGGTTGGGCCAAAGTAAAAGTGGCCGTGGCCAAAGGGAAACACACCTTTGACAAACGCGAATCGCTCAAACGCAAAGATTTAAACCGCGAGATGGAAAAACAATTCAAAAACTCCATCAAATTTTAATTTCTTCGTAAAATGCGCTATTTCGTTGTTGCGCCGGTGCTCGAATACCTCCGCCCTTGCGGGCGCGTGCCAACAGTATACTTCGCCCCTTCGCGCCTAGAACTAGCACATTTTTCTTTGAAATGTTTTGTCGGATTTCTTCGTAAAATGCGCCATTTCGTTGTTGCTCGTTAAAAAAGGGCCCAATGGTTTCTTGGGCCCAGACTCTTTCTAGGTCCAATGGCCCTGGTGTATCTGCCCCTTTTTTTTTAAACTATATCTAAATATAAAAAATGTATGTTAGTATGTAAAGGAGAAAAAATGAAAAAGTTAAGCGTATTATTAAGCATGGCAATTGTTTGCGGGGTTGCATTGGCAGCGTCTGCGCAACCGATTCCCCTCATGGGAAACGAGCCCGGTGAAAATTATTTTGCTCAGCAGGCAAGAGAAAAAGCGATTGCGGCTCAAAAGAAAACGGAGCAATTTATCAACAAAATTCAAAAAGAAGGCAAAAAAGTTGATATCGACTATACATTTATTGTATCGCCCGCACAAAAAACTTCCGACGGTTCTTCCTGGGAAATTAAAAGAACTTGTGAAGTGCAAAACGTTTGGGAATTAAACAATACGGATGACGGAAATGTGTATTTCCTTTTAAATCGTTCCGGTTGGGACAAAATGTATACCGATTGTATGCCCAAAGAGACAAATCGCGTGCTTTACAACAAGGCCGGTCACCGTTCGCAACAGATTATCGAAACGTGGCGGGGCGGTTATCTCCGTACTAGATATATTCATACCAGCCCAAAAGGAAAAATTGCCTTGTTAAATCATAAACATTACAAGGTGAAAGGGCAGGAATACACAGTCATCACATTAAAAAAATCGAAATAATAATACAGTTTAGGGGCCCAGAAAAATCTGGGCCCTTTTTACCGGGCTGTATAGGTCCAAAGGCCCTGGCATTTGCGCTCTTTAACTTTTACACTAATTATAAGAGGAAAAAGGCGCCTGCGCCTGTGGGAGAAAAAGATGAACGAATTAAAGAAAAAAGCCGTACAAATGACAACATTTTTACTGATAATGTGTATGGGAATATCTTTCTCGTTTGCGGGGGGAATGGGGTTGCCGCAAGTAAAGCAAACCACACAGGGCCAAACATACCAACCTATACCCGATCCTGAGGGTGCTACGGAAACTCCCAGCATCGAGGAAAATCTAATTGCTGCCTGTATGGAAGGCAACCAAGAAGAGGTGATTTCCATTTTACAGGAAAACGAAATTAGTGTGGAGGATAAGGGGAGAGCTTTTTACGCGGCGGCCGGATACGGCCATTTGGACATTCTTCAAATTTTGTTGGGTGATAATCCGCAATCGTTTGATAAAGATACGCTTGCAATTTCCCTCGGGGCGGCGGCCGAGAACGGACAAAAAGAGATAGTTGAATTTTTACTTAAATATGTGGACGCAAATGCGTTCACTATTCCGGAAGGCCATTGGACCGCTTTGATGCAGGCCGCCCATGCGGGCAAAATGGAAATCGTGGAGCTTCTGCTTGAAAAAGGTGCCAAAGTAGACAAGAAAAATACCTTCAGTATGACGGCTCTAATGATTGCCTGTGCACAAGGGAACGTGGACGTGGTAAGACGTTTACTGGAAGCCAATCCAAAATTATTAGAAGACGCAACGGATCAAGCATACCAATGGGGTAGTTTGGTCGTACCCGGCGGTACGACGGCTTTAATGATAGCGGCTTTTTACGGGCAACTGGACGTAATGAAAGTTTTGATTGAAGAATACGGCGCCGATGTGTACGCCGTTGATGATGCCCGGTATACCGTTTTGGGATGTAGCCAACGAGGGGACCGGGCCGGATATAATATGAAGGGAAAAGAAATTGCCGAATATTTACGTTCCAAAGACGTAACGAAAAACCGCCTTGACGTCATTATCTTAAACAAAAAGAAGCAAGAACAAGTGTGGGATATGCAGACGTTTGTGTGGGACGATTTGATAGCGGCGTGTGCGGACGGGAACATTGCTTTTGTAGAATATTTTTTCCGTAAAAATCCGGTAACGGAGTACGGGAAGATACAGGCGTATTTTACAGCGATCAACAACGGAAAATTAAAACTGGTGCAAAAATTTGTGCAAGAAGAATGGGTGCCGGCTGATGCGGATTTTCAAGGGGTAACCTCTTTAGGGTTGGCCGCGATCATGGGATACTGGGATATGCTTGATTTTCTGCTGGAACAAAAAGTCGATTTGGAAAAACGTTCGTATATGAATGTGTATTTTGGAGCTACTATCTTCATGATAACGGTTCACTTGGGGAATGTGGACATGGCAAAAAAAATACAAAAGAAAGGGGCCGATGTAAACGCTACGGATGAGGAAGGAAAGACGGCCTTGCAGTATATACTATCTGCCCAATGGAAAGCAAACAAACGGTTAGAAGAGTTAGAGAAACAACTGAAAGATACTGCCTTGACACCGGCGGAAAAAAACAACGTCCAAAAAAATATTGACGCGCTCCTCAGACGCAAACAGGACTTGGGTGTAATGGACGGGTATTTGCAGTCCATTGGTGCTAAGTAAGGATTTGTACTATAAACAGCCCCGCTAAATGCGGGGCTGTTTTGTCGTGTAGCGGGCCTGGACTTTTACGCCTCAATATCCTATAATATATACACATTGGGCGGGTGGCGGAATGGCAGACGCGCACGGCTCAGGACCGTGTGGACGAAAGTCCTTAAGGGTTCAACTCCCTTTCCGCCCATTTCTATTTCCGGTCTGCAAAATATGAGAAAGTACACTACCTATCGCCGTTGTGCACCCACAAGAAAAAAATATTCTTCCCGCGGTGCCAAAACTTTCTCTTTTTTTAAATTCATTTTTTGTGTGTTGTTAGTCGTGGTACTGGGCGGCGGCATTTATGTAGGGCTGCACAAAGGATACACCGCCTTTATGCAAGCCGATTTGTCCAATTGGCAAGTTAAAAATACGGCCGTTACCGGGATTGGCGGTGCATTGCAAAAAGAAGTGGAAGCATACGTCCAAACGTTTCAAGGACGTCAATTTGCCGCCAAAGATGCGTATAACCTGCGGATGGAACTCACCCAAAAATATCCCATGTTAAAAGAAATTGCCGTTACGCGCAAAATGTTGGGCGGTACGCTTAAAATTGCGGCCAAGATGCGTGAGCCGGTGGCGCAATTTAAACTGCCCGATGCCTCCGTAAAATACGTGGATAAAGACAGTACCGTCTATACGGACGTGCAAGTGCATGCGGTCCCGTCGGTAGAACTGATTGGGGAAGTACCGGAAAAACTACGGCCCGATTTTATTGAATTGGTACAGAGTACATTGCGGCTGGACAAACAGCTCGATTTTCAAACGCTTCGTATGAATTTAACGGAAAATACCGTCATGATGGTCCTGCCGGACCAAACCGTGCTGGATTTCGGTCCGGCGCAACAGTTAAAACAGAAGGCCCAACGGGCGGTGCAAGTGCTTGGATTTGCCCGGGAACATTACAAAGGGCCGTACCAATTGAATTTCCGATTTTTTGATGAGGGAAAAGTTTTTTTGACACATAAGTCAAATTAAGATTTAATAGAGAGAGATTTATTTTTTCGCAGGTGGGTTATGGCAAAAACAAATTTAATTGTAGGGTTGGATGTGGGCAGTGCAAAAATGACGGCAATTGCCGCCGCGCACGATGGTGACACAAACACATTGAAAGTTTTAACCGGCCGTTCGATAGCGTGTAAAGGGCTCAAGGGCGGTATGGTTTCCGATATCCGGGAGACATCCACGGCCGTCAGCGCTTTGCTGGGCAGTATCGAACGCGAATGTAACCAAGGAATCGGGCAATTATTCGTCGGTGTGCGGGGCTCCCATTTGGCTTCGTTCAGCAGCCACGGCACCTATAATATCTCTCGCCCGGATAAAGAAATCGTGCAAGAAGATATGGCTTTGGCCATTGAAAATGCGAAAGCGATTCCGATAAAAAATGATAACGAAATTGTCAGTGTCATCCCACAAGGATATTGTGTGGATAAACAGTCCGGCATTAACAACCCGGAGGGCATGGAAGGATCCCTTTTGGAAGTGGATGTGCAAATCATTACCGGTGCTACTACCCATTTGAACAATTTAGCCAAAGCCATTCAACGCCCGGGTTACCGCATTGACGGCACTTTTTACGGGCTCATTCCGTTGGCAGAATCTGTTTTAACCTCTGACGAAAAAGAAAACGGCGCCATGATTTTGGATTTCGGAGGGGAGACCATTTCCGTAGCTATCTATATCGGCGGAATTTTGAGATTTTCGTGTGATATTCCGTATGGATGTGATATTTTGACCAGCGATCTTTCCTGCGTGTTGCGCACCCCGCGCAAAAATGCCAAAGAACTCAAAGAAAAATACGGCGTGGCCCATCCTGATTTCTTAAAGCAAGATATCGAAATTACGGTGCCGCTGTTGGACGGCAGCAGTACCCGTCCCATCAAAACAAGCGAATTGCTCAATTGTATCCAACCGCGTCTGGAAGAATTGTTGGAGAAAGTGGAATATTACGCAAGTATGTCCGGCTACAAAACAAAAAATTTACCGTTGGTGGGCGTAATTACGGGCGGCGGATCGATCATGCCGGGTTTGCCGGCGTTGTGCAGCAGTGTGCTGGGGCTCAAAGAAGTGCGCCGCGGTTATGTCCAACGCGATTTGATTACCAGCAGTGAAGAATACTTCGCTCCCAATTACAGTACCGCGATGGCCTTGGCCATTTATTCGTCCGACGGTGCCAATTTGGATGAAATGGGCGCGTATGAATCCGGCGGTTCTATTCTGGAAAAAACAACCAAATTTTTTAAAGGCCTTTTTGGCTGATTCAGAGGTTTTAACATATGAAGATGCAAGATTTATTTATGCCGGCTGACTCGTTTGAAAGTAAGAAAGCAAAAATCAAAGTAATCGGAGTCGGCGGCGGTGGCGGGAATGCAATTAATCACATGGTGGCCTCGGGCTTAAAAGATGTAGATTTTATTGCCGTCAATACAGATGCCCAAGATTTGCGCCGTAACCAAGCCCCGTACCTCGTACAAGTGGGGGAAAAACTTACCAAAGGATTGGGCGTGGGCGGAGACCCGGAACGGGGCCGCAAAGCCGCCGAAGAAAGCAAAGAAAAACTCAAACAAATTATCGGCGAGTGTGATTTGCTCTTTATTACCGCCGGAATGGGCGGCGGCACCGGTACAGGCGTAGCACCTTACTTGGCAAAAGTAGCCAAAGATATTTACGGAGACGATTTGTTGGTAGTGGGCGTTGTAACGCGTCCGTTTAATTTTGAAGGATACGTGCGCGAGAAAAACGCTTCGGCCGGTATCCAAGAAATGCAAAAATACGTGGATTCCATGATTATCGTGCCGAACGAAAAATTGTTGGACACGGTAGATGCCAGCACTTCTACACCGGACGCCTACAAAATGGTGGATGAAATTTTGTTGCAAGCCGTGCAAGGTATCAGCGAAGTGATTACCAAACCGGGCGAAGTCAATATTGATTTTAACGATATCCGCAAAGTGATGTGCCATTCGCACAAAGCGCTTATCGGCGTAGGAGAAGCCAGCGGGCCGGGGCGCCATTTGATTGCCGCCAAGAAAGCCATTTCTTCCCCGCTGTTGGAAAATGCTGACATTCGCGGGGCCAAAGGGTTTGTGGTGCATTTTACGGCCGAAGAAAATTTGACGCTTTTTGAACAAAGCGAAGTGATGAATTTGATTCGTCAATATGCCAGCAATGATTCGATTATTATGTTCGGGCATTCGTACGACCCAACGCTCAACGGTACGTTTAAAGTAACCGTAATTGCGACGGGTTTCAGTGCGGAAAAAGCCAACGCGTTTAACGCGCGGCGTCCGTTGGAAATAGAAGTTCCCGGAGAAGCAACCACGTTGCGTAAACAAAATCCGGAAGACATTTTTACATCGTTCGGGCCGAAAAATGAATTTGAAGATCCTATGATGATTCCGGCTTGTTTACGACGTAAAAAACGGGTGTAAGTGCGGGCAGTAGATTTTTTGATAGAGCGTAAAAGTTCCAAACAGGAGAGAGAATATGGCAGTAGGGTTACAAAGTTTACTCAGAACAGTAGTGGACAACAAAGCCACCGGGTTGCATATTCGCGGCAATTCCAATGCGTATGTCCGTTTAAACGGGCAGATGAAGCCCATTGATAATTCGTTCCTGACCAACGAAGAAGCCAAAAAAATGGCCTATGCGTGTATGGGGGAACGCGAAAAGAAAAAATTTGAACAAAACTTAACGGTGGACTTTTCGTTGGATGCCAAATCCTACGGACGTTTCCGTTTTAACGTGTTCCGCCAAATGGGCAAATATTGTATGGCAATTCGCCACATTCCGCCTAAGATTCCTTCTTTTAAAGATTTTCACTTGCCGGGTGATATTCTCAAAAAAATGGCCGACAACCGCCGCGGCGTTATCTTGGTAACCGGGATGACCGGTTCCGGTAAAACGTCTACGTTGGCTGCCATGATTGACTATATCAACACAAGCCGTGCCTGCCATATTATTACGATTGAAGACCCTATCGAATTTCTCCATCCGGACAATCGCTCTATCGTCAGCCAAATGGAATTGGAAGTGGATACCCCTTCCTACATGGCCGCGTTGCGCGCCGCCATGCGTCAAGATCCGGACGTTATTTTAATCGGTGAGTTGCGTGATGCCGAAGTTATGAAAGCGGCGATCGCTGCAGCGGAAACGGGGCAACTCGTTTTTGGAACCATGCACACATTGAACGTAGTGCAGACGTTGGAACGTTTGGTGGGGGCTTATCCGGTGGAACAACACGACCAGGTTCGTTCGCAGTTGGCCGAACTGCTGCGCGGCGTGGTATGTCAGCGGTTGCTTCCCAACAAGACGGGCGGCATGTCCCCGGCGTTGGAAATTATGGTTTCTACACCGCAAATACGAAAACTGATTTTGGAAAATCGTCCTTCGGATCTTGTCAAACAAATGCAATTGGGTGAATTCTACGGTATGAACACCTTTGACCAGGCCTTGGCGAAACTCTACAAGCAAGGGACCATTGATATTGAAACGGCCCAAGCGGCAGCTACCAGCCCGGATGCCATTATGTTGGCTATCCGCGGGGTAACCGACAGTTTGCAAGTGGAGGAGTAATGCGGGAAAACGGTTTGGTAATTTCTATTGACGGTACGGCCGGAACAGGGAAATCTTCCGTCGGGAAGGCCGTAGCGTTTCAATTGGGTTACGGGTTTTTGAGTACCGGCGAAATGTACCGTGCGCTTGCATACAAAGTATTTGAAAAAAATGTCGCGCCGGAAGATGCACAAGCGGTATTAAAAGTAGCCAATGAAATGGTTTTCTCGTTTGAGCGTCAGCCGGATGCCAAGTTGCACGTGTTGGTGGACGGTGTATACTTGGGACCGGACAAACTCCACTCGGAAGAAACGGGAAATGTGGCCAGTAAAGTTTCTACCCATGCACAGGCACGCGCCGTTTTGACTGCCAAAATGCGCGAAGCGGGTGCTCGTGGCGGAATCATTATGGAAGGGCGCGATATCGGAACCGTCGTGTTCCCGGATGCGGACGTTAAAATTTATTTGGATGCTTCCGCACAGGAACGTGCCAACCGCCGTTTTAAACAACTCAAAGAAGCCGGACAATCGCCCGATTACGACAAAATTTTAGCTTCTATCCAAGAACGCGATTACCGCGATTCGCACCGTGCGGCCAGCCCGTTAAAGCCGGCAGCGGATGCGGTAATTATCGACACGTCGGACCTGACATTGGAAGAAGTGATTGCGAAGGTCCGCCGGGAAATTGATAAAAAAATACATTGACGTACGTCGTAACGAAAAATTTTTTATGAAGAAACAAAGCAACCGAGTTCTTAATTTGGTAAAATGGATAGCGAGGGTATACTTTAAAACTTTTCATGATTTCCAAGTTGAAGGATTGGAAAATATCCCCAAAGAAGGTGCTCTTTTAATTGCCGGGAATCATCTTTCCAACGCCGATCCGCCTGCGATCGGGGCCTTTGCGGGCCTGGTGCGGGATTCGCGTTTTGTGGCGAAGAAAGAATTGTTTGAAATTCCGGGATTAGGGTGGTTTTTCCGTCATTGCAATTATATCCCGGTGGACCGTGCGCGGCAAATCGGTGATTTCGGAGCCCTTAAAGAAGTAGTAAGCGCATTGGAAAAACAAGAAAGCGTGATTATGTTCCCGGAAGGGACCCGCAGCAAAACGGGTCGTCCGCAACGCCCCAAAAGCGGGATTGGTTTTTTAGTATATAAAACAGGGGTACCGGTATTGCCGGTACGCATACAAGGCACTTTCGGATGGCCGTGGGTGCGACGCATTCGGGTGAAATTTGGGCGCCCCATGCAGTTGCAAAAAGACGAACTGCTGGAACCGAAAGCGCAGTATAAACAATTTGCAAATCAAATTATGGACAGTATAAATTCCATAAATATCTAACGGAGGATAACGCAGTATACCGCAAGGCCTACTGTAATAAGGACTTATGACAAACGAAGAAACAAAAAATACGCAAGACACAATTAACGAACAAGAAATGACGATGGATGAGTTAATTGCGCAACAAGAGTCTTTACTAGAAAAGCTGTACAAAAAGGAGATTGTAGAAGTGCCGGTCGTACAGATTAGCCAAGATTATATTTTGGTAGACACCGGTGCAAAAAAAGAAGGCGCTATTGCTGTGAGCGAATTTGAAGGCAAAACGATGCCCGCGGTAGGAGATAAAATTTCTGCAGTGCTCGTAAAACGCGGCTCGGATGAACGCCCGTCGATTTTATCCCATAAAAGAGCCCTGGAATACTTGGGCTGGGACGTATGCAAAAAAGCGTACGAAGCCAAAGAACGTGTAAAAGGTACCATTTTACAATGCGTCAAAGGCGGTTACATTGTGGAAGTATTTGGAGTCAACGGTTTTATGCCTTTGTCCCTTTCCGAATTACACACCGCTTATAAGCATTACTTGCCGGCCGGTGCCAAAATCAAAGCACAAATTGTAGAATTTGCCAAAGAAAAACAGAAACTCATTGTTTCGCGCAAACAAGTATTGGAAGAAGACGAAGCCGTACGCCGCGAACAAGTGTTAAGCGAAATTAAAGAAGGGGATGTGCTCCGCGTGGTTGTTTCCAAGGTGGACAAAGACAAATTATTCCTCCGTTTTCACGGTATTGAAGGCATTGTCAACTTGGAAAATATCGCCTGGAAAGAACCCGAAACCGCTATTGCCAATTTCCGCCGCGGCCAACGCCTTAAAGCCAAATTGCTCAAATTGGACAAAGAAACCCCGCGGTTGGAATTCGGGCTCAAACAACTTTTCCTCAACCCGGCTGATGCCTTAAAACGCCGCTATCCGTATAAGAGCTCCGTAAAAGCCACGGTAGTTAAAGTGTCCGAAGAAGAAGGTGTGGAATGCACGATTGGTAAAAACAATACCAAAGCGTACATCAGCCCCTTTGAAATGGGCCGCGATTTTAACGCCAAAGAAGGCGATACGATTACCGCCTTGGTAGTGGGTGTCAATCCGGAAACCTACACGGTCAACTTGTCTGTAAAGAAATATGACCAAGTGCAAAACCGCAAAGTAGTGGCGCAATACTTGAAACAAGCACCGCGCCCGACGTTGGGTGAGCTCTTGCAAGATTCTTTGGAACAAGAAGAAACCGAAGAAGAAAATAACTAAACTCTGTTAGATATTTCAAATCCCCCGGTAACCCCGGGGAATTTTTTTGCATTTTTTACCCCGAAACCCTGTTAATTGTTATAATAGTAATAAGGATTTTAGGAGTTTTTTATTTTTATGAAAAATATTTTGACCCGTCCGCTCAGTGAAGTCATCCGTGATAATCCCATCGTGGAAAAATATCACAAGATGTGGCCGTTCATCAAACCGTATTGGTTCCGGGCGCTGTTGGGGCTTACGTTAGCCGTGCCGGTCGGTGCGTTGGATTCCGCCATCGCGCTGTTTATGAAGTACTACACCGACGATATCTTGGTGGCTAAAAACGCGACCTTTGCCACTTTTATTCCGTGGCTGATTATCGGGTTTGTATTGGTGCAAAGCGTAATGACGTACGCGGAAACATACCTCAATTCCTGGGTAGGCAATAAGATTACGCTGGATGTGCGCAAAAAGCTTTTCCGTAAATTGATGACCATGAGCAGCAGTTATTTTGATACGGTGGACTCGGGTTACATCATGATGCGCTATAATAACGATGCCGACGCCGCCTGTAACGGGCTCATCAATAACTTGCGTTTGCTGATTACGCGCGTATTTTCGTCGGTTACGTTGATTTTTGTGTTGTTGTACAACTCTTGGCAGCTTACACTCATTGCGGTGGGCGCGTTTGCCATTGCGGGCGGACTGATTATCATTGTGAAACGCACGCTGGAAGAATTGGTGCGCGATTCCATTGTGGTGGGGTCAATCGCCATGCGGGCCTACAACGAGGCCTTTAACGGGAACCGCACCATTGCCGCTTACAATTTACAGCAAGACCAGGAATACCGTTTTGATACGCTGATGCACGATATTTTCCGTATCAATATGCGCATGGTCAAACATACGGGTTGGCTTTCCCCGGTGATGCATTTTATCGTTTCGTTGGGGTTGGCGCTCGTGTTTTGGGTCAGCAGTGATATGATTGTGAAGGGGACGATTACCGGCGGTACGTTTACCTCGTTTGTGACGGCGCTTATCATGTTGTATTCGCCCGTGAAAAGCATGGGTAACAAATACGTGGAAATCAAAAAAGCGTTTTTGGCCATTGACCGTATTTTTGAAATTTTTGCCCTGCAACCGGCCATTGTGGAAAGCGCAACCGTTGCTCCTATGACGCAACTTACCAAAGAGGTGCGTTACGAACATGTTTCGTTTGAATATAAACCGGGCGTGGAAATTTTAAAAGATGTAAATTTAACAGTTCCCGTCGGTACAACGGTGGCCCTGGTGGGGAATTCCGGCGGCGGAAAATCCACGGTTGTCAGTTTGTTACCGCGTTTTTATGACGTTACCAAAGGGGCTATTACGATTGACGGCGTGAATATCAAAGATATGTCCATGCGTTCTTTGCGGGACCACATGGCCGTCGTATTTCAAGATAACTTTTTATTCTCCGGAACGATTCGTGAAAATATTTTAATCGGTCGTCCCGGTGCTTCGGAAGAAGACCTGCAACAGGCGGTGCATAACGCACATTTGGAAGAATTTGTGTCCACGCTACAAGCCGGTTTGGATACGGAACTGGGTGAACGCGGGCTTACGCTTTCCGGCGGGCAGCGCCAACGGGTGGCCATTGCACGCGCCTTCATCCGCAACGCACCGATTGTTATTTTGGACGAAGCGACCAGCGCTTTGGATAATAAATCCGAAGCGGTAGTGCAAAAAGCGTTGGATAACCTCATGAAAAACCGCACGGTATTTGTGATTGCGCACCGTCTTTCCACGGTTGTCAATGCGGACAAGATTGTAGTGCTTAACGAAGGCCGTATTGTAGAGGAAGGGTCGCACGAAGAACTGATGAAAATTAAAAACGGTGCGTACGCTTCGCTTTACAACGCTCAATTTAAAAAATAATAAGAATCCCCCGATGGTCTTTAGCCAACGGGGGATTTTTTTAAAAAATTATTGGAATTTTCGCACAACTAAAAGCCCCGCCGCGTTCTCACACGGTAGGGCTTTAGTTTTCAATGTTCATACGAACCTTATCCCTAGTTTCCAGTGATCCTGCTTGCCGCCCGGCGACGGGTGCACGCCCCAAGTTTTTGGAAATTCCGCCCGCGCCTCGCACGGACGGGCCAAAACGTATGAAGCGCCGCCTTCATCCACTCGCCCAACAACAAGTTTCGCCCTGCATTTTGTGTCTAATACCTAGCAGATAAGACCGCTGCAGCGGGCTCATCCGTCTGGCAGTAGCATCTTTGAGCTTCCTTCCGTTACGGCGAACACCCAAAGAATTTTCTACTAAGGATACTATAAGTATAATGAAGTTTTAAAAAAAATCAAGGGGTTATTCTACGTCTGTAATTTTACGCACCACAATCCCTACGGGCTGGGCCTGCCGGGGCGAAAATGCCTTGTATTTTTTGTTATTGTCGGAATAGAGTACGATTTTCCCGTTTTCTTTGTGAATACGTTTAATCACATACCCTTGCGCGATTTTGACGAGCATTACTTTGCCTTCTAAAAATTCGCTCTCCGGTTTGATGAGGCACAAATCGTCATAGCCGACGGACCCTTCCATGCTATCCCCGCAGCAACGTACCAAATACTTGGCTCCCTTGGCGTAGCGGCGCGGTAACGTCCACCATTCGATGATGTTGCTGTCGTCAAATTCCGGATATCCCGCCGGTACGCTGGCCAAAAACGGCAACGAAACGCTGTTGCTTTGCGGTTGCAATAGTTCCGCTTCTTCTTCGCTCGTTCTGACGGAAGGGCGGCTGTTTTCCTGTAAGACAGGGTAATCGGTCATTTTTTCTTGGGTGTAAGCGGTGTTAGGAAACAAACACATCACTTGATAAATGCTCATGTGGAATAACTGGGCCAATTTGTCGGCATATCCTTTAGAAGGACGGCGTTTTCCGTTTGTCCACAAAGCTACAATGGCGGTGGAGACGCCCAATTTTTTTGCTAACTTTGCTTGCGCTCCTCTTAATACACCGTGATTCCATTTTTCAAGTTCTTTTTCAAATTTGTTCATTGAAATCTCCTTAATTATACACACCCAAGACGGAACAAAAAAAATACTTGACACAAGCTAACAAAATTTACTATACTTACAGTATAAGAGGAGTCCTTCCTCTTGTTTCTTAGCTATCATACACTAACTTGCAGTTAGCGCTGGCGGAGGGGGATATCTTTACGTCCCCGTGCGGTGCCAGCCGCAGTAGTACTCCGTAACTAAAGTATGCTTGGCTCCAAGTATATTTTATTATAGCAAAAAAAGAGTAAAAAAGGTTAGCAAAGTTAACAGATGATTGCCGGCTTACCTATAAAAGCGGCCATACCGTACTAGCTCCTTTTGCTCGGTTAGCGTACGAAGCCAGGACGTCCTATCATGTACGCTAAAAAATTAAACTTAGAAAACAAAATCTATTTCCGTGCCGCTTGTTTGGGTGTTACCGTGCAAGGCGTGAGGGGGGTCTTACGCGCGCTATCGGACGATAAGTACCTGCGAGCTTTGATAAGGGTATATAATCAGTTTTTTGGGAAGGAAAATCAAGTCGGTCTACCTATTTCGGACGGCGGTTATCAATCCTTTAAAAAACAACAAACCTATTTGCCAATCCTTGCCCGGCCGAAGGGCACCCCGCTCTATGCGTGCGATTTCCCCTCGGAATGTGCCTATTGGCAAGCGGCCGGGAAGTAATTTTCTCGGGAATATTTACAGGAGTTTCTATGCCTGTTGCACAAAAAACAACTGTTAAAAATTCCGTGCGTTACCGGCCGCAATGGTGCCGGGAACTGGTCGCATTTTTTGATGTACCTGCTTTTCGTATTACGGAAGTCATGAAAAAAGACGGTACGGTCTCTTTGGTGGAGACGGCCGCGGAGTTGCCCACGTTTGCCGGGTTTGCCAAAAAAATCGGCACGACGTGCCAAGTGCTTTTCCAATGGGAGAAAACACATCCCGCTTTTAAAGAAGCCATGGCACGTGCGCGGGACTTACAGGGTAATATTTTGTTACAAAACAGTTTGCGCGGCAATTATGCATCTTCCTTTGCTATTTTTACGGCTAAAAATTTATTGGGCTGGAAAGATACCCGGGAAGAAACCCCGGTGCCGGGATCGTTGGTCATCCGTTGGGAGGGGGAAGATGAAAAAAAGTAAATCTCCGGCAGATTGGACGGTGTGTATCCCATACCGGCCGCGCCCGGTGCAGCGTACGATTCACCGCGCGTTTGAAACACACCGCTTTTGTGTGTTGGTTACGCACCGGCAACTGGGCAAAACGGTGTGTGCCGTGAATCATATTTTAAAAAGTGCGCTTAAAAATACCCGTCCGCATGCACGCTATTTTTATGTGGCACCGCTTCTTAAACAAGCCAAATTGATTGCGTGGGATTATTTAAAGCGTTATGCGCGCCCGATACCCGGTGTGCATTTTTCCGAAGGAGAATTGTGTGTATCGTTGCCTAACCGCACCCGTATTTGGGTGTGTGGGGCCGATAATCCCGATGCGTTGCGCGGTACGTATGCCGACGGGGTGGTGTTGGATGAATATGCACAAATTAAACCGGATGTTTTTACGCAAATCATTCGCCCGATGTTGTTATCGCGCGACGGGTGGGTGGTTTTTATGGGCACACCCAAAGGGCAAAATACATTTTTTGATTTGTTTTGTCAGGCACAAAAAAACGAATTAAAAAATCCGCAAGAATGGTGGACCGGTGTTTTTCGGGCAACGGATAGCGGGGTCATTGCCCCGGCGGAACTCGCACGCATTGAGCAAGAAACGCCGCCTGTTATTTTCCGTCAGGAATATTTGTGCGATTTTACCGCCAGTGCGGAAAATATTTTGATTCCCATTGATGCGGTGTTGCAAGCATGCACCCGCACGTACGCTCCCAGCGAATTGGCGGGAGCCCCTAAAATTATCGGGGTGGACCCGGCTCGTTTCGGAGATGACCGCAGTGTGATTTTCAAACGGCAAGGATGTAAAGCATTTGCTCCGCTTGTGTTTACGCAGATGGACCAAATGACACTGGCGACGCGCGTAGCGCAGGAAATCGAAATTTTTCGTCCCGACGGGGTATTTATCGACAGCGGTTGCGGGGGCGGTGTGATTGACCGTTTACGCCAATTGGGATATGTTGTTACCGAAGTCGCCTTCGGGAGCAGTGCCTCACACCCGGGACAATACGTCAACAAACGAACCGAAATGTGGGGCGAGTTGGCCCAATGGATACAAACGGTGGGGGAATTGCCGGATTTGGCAGAGTTAAAGACAGATTTGTGCAGCGTGTGCTATGATTATGACGTTTCCGGGCGGATGCGCTTGGAACCCAAAGAAAAAATCAAAGAGCGTACGGGCAAAAGCCCGGACCTCGCGGATGCCTTGGCCTTAACTTTTGCGGCTCCGGTCCGTCGTAAAGGTCCGTCCCAAGGGGTCGAGTTTGCCCGCAGCGAGTACGAAGTTTTGTAGAAATTTTTGGTTTTGCAAAAGGGAGTGCTCCCCTGTAAAAATTGTAAAAAAACCGCATTTTTAAAATGCGGTAGCTTGAAGTGCGTTTGTATCTGCGGGCGGTGTGCCGGCTGTGAAACTGACGGCTAACAACGTAACCACTACGGCTGTTATCGCCAATGCAATCCAAAAAACTTTTCGTTTGCTTATCTTTGTGAATAATTTGCGGATAGTAATGTAAGATACCGGCAAAATGATCAGTACCGCAAAAATCAAAATAAAAATAATCCCTATCATAACACCTCCCTTTTTCTTATAGTAGTAAATTTCACGATTTGTGCCTACCCTTTTATGAAACACGATAAACAAGTAACTCAATATTTGCGTCTTTACGACGACTTGAAACAAACCCGCGCTGCGTGGGCCAAAACCTGGAAGGAACTTTCGGCCTATGTTGCGCCAACGCGCGGCCTGTTTGAAACGGATACACCTAACGACGGGCGTCGCATTAACCACAAAGTATTGCTGGACAGTTCTGCCGGCCTGGCGGCGGAAGTATTAAGCGCCGGTATGATGAGCGGGTTGACCAGTCCGGCACGCAGTTGGTTTCGCTTGTCGCTCCGTCCGGAGGAATTGACACGTTTGCAGGGCGTATCCGAGTGGTTGCTGGAAGTAACCAAACGGCTGGAAACCGCTTTTTCCAAAAGCAATTTGTACGGGGTTTTGCATGGCTTTTATCACGAAATTGCCGTGTTTGGTACCGCGGCTTTTTTGCTGGAGGAAAATTTTGAAACAGGAGTCCGGGCCCGTTTGTTTACTGCCGGAGAATACGTGCTGGGCGTAGACGACAAAGGAACGGTCAATACTTTCGGGCGGGAATTTTCCATGCGCCCCAAACAACTCATGCGTCACTTTGGCACGGCTGTGTTACCGCCTGCCATCAAGCGCGAAGCTGCGGAAGGAAAAGCGCGTTCTTACAAAGTAATTCATTTGATTTTGCCCAACGAAGAACGAGATTTTTCCAAGACGGATAACCGCAATTTTGCGTACCGTTCGGTTTATTTTCTGACGGACGGAACGTTGTTGCGGGAAAGCGGATACCATGAATTCCCGGTGATAGCCGCCCGCTGGGAAGTGAAAAACAGCGCTGAGAGTTACGGTCGCGGGCCGGGCTGGAAATGCTTGGGAGATGTAAAAATGCTGCAGAAAATGCAGAAGACAAAATTGGTGGCCTTGGATAAAAACACCAATCCTCCCATGATGGTTTCAGCCAACGTACAAGGGGAAGTTAATTTGCTCCCCGGCGGAATTACACGCTATAGCGGTACGACGGACGCGGCCGTAAAACCGGCTTATCAGGTGCAGCCGGATTTAACGGCACTGGACAACGCCATTGAGCAAGTACGCTCCACCATAAAAGCCCATTTCTTTGCGGATGTCTTTACCATGCTCTCTTCTTTGCCGATGCAACAAATGACGGCAGCGGAAGTGGCGGAACGGCACGAAGAAAAAATGTTGGTGCTTGGGCCTGTATTGGAGCGGTTGAAAACGGAATTGCTCGATCCGCTTGTTACGCGCACGTTGCATATTTTATTGCGCCAAGGAATGCTTCCGCCGGCGCCACAGTGGGTGCAGGGAATCCCAATGAACATCGAATATATTTCCATGATTGCCCAAGCACAAAAAGCAGCCGGACTGCGTACGTTAGCGCAAGGGGTCGCGTATGCTTCGCTCTTGTCGCAAACGTGTCCTGCGGTGTTGCAAGAAATCGACTACCGCAAAGCGTTGGAAGAAGGACTTGGACAACTGGGGCTTTCCTATTTGCTAAAAAGTCCGCTTCCTTTAGTAGCCGCGCAAAACAATGTAAGTCCTTGCAATAAAGTAACCCAAAAAACAATACAATCTACGGCTAAACGCGCCGAGTAAGAGAGCGGTTTAGCATCCTTCGTTTGTTTCCGGTAACAAATGAAGCAATAAACACACCAAGCGGGGGCAGTTCGCTGTATTCCCGCCGGAAAGGGACCGACCGGACGGTCGCCTTTCCCCTTTTCTTATGAAATCTACAACTTTACAACAACGAAACGTTTGCGATTTGCAAACGGTAGTATCCACCGTGTCCGGCCGGCGTGTATTGTGGCGCGTGTTGCAAGCTGCGCAAATCAGCCAGCACGGTTTCGTGCCCGGGGATTCTTCTGCCACTGCCTTTCATTGCGGGCAAAAGAGTATCGGCCTTTTTTTACTTCACGAATTGGAAGAAGCCGCCCCCGGCATTTACGCACAAATGCGTGCGGAATATATGGCAGAAATTGAAGCTGCCCAAAAAGAAATTGACCGCAAAAATGAGGAGTTAACACATGAATAAAGAATATTCATCTTCGCAAGATAACGCATCTTGCCCCGGCGCAACGGAAACGGTGCCGGATGCAACTTCTGATAATGCCGCCGAAGAACAAATCCGTTGGCCGGAAGATTTATCCGTTTCGCAACAAGCCCAAACTGCGTTTCTGGAGATGGCGCGTACGCTTCAGTTATCTGTGCAACAAGCCCAGCAATTAGTGGATTTGGAAGCGCGTTTATCCCGCGAAAACGCACAGGAACAATCCCGTCGTCAACAAGAACAGGTGCGCCAATGGGGGGAACAACTGCAACAATTTTACGGCCCCCAATGGGAAGAAGCTATTTCCCTGGCGGTGCGCGCGGCAGATACATTCGGAGGCCCCGAGCTGCGCGCTTTGTTAGAAGAAACGGGGCTGGGAAACCATCCCGTTATTGTCCGTACCTTTAACGAGATCGGAAAACGCATCAGCGAAGATTTTTCTGCCGGTGGCAGTGAAAGTTCCGGCACCGATAAAACATTCGCTGAGGCCCTGTACGGAACTATGAAAAAAGGAGAATAAGATGGCAATTATTGCAGATAAACAATATAACCTGGTGGATTATGCCAAACAGTTTGACCCATCCGGCCAAGAGCTTGCCATTGCAGAGGTGCTCAGTCAATCCAATGATATGATTGGGGATGCACTTGTGCAGGAAAGCTCGTTAGACAGCGGTCACGAATATGCGGTTCGAACCGGTATCCCCGAAGGAACCTGGCGCCGTGCTTACAAAGGCATTGAACCGGCAAAAGCCACTACCAAAGTGGTGGTGGAATCGTACGGCACGTTGTCGGCCTATAGTGTGGTGGACAAACTTGTTGCCGAAAAAGGGGGGCATGTGGAGGCCGTACGTACCGGCCAATCCCGTGCCATTATCGCAGGGATGTCCAATTCCATGGCGTCTAACTTGATTTACGGAGATATGGGGGCAAATCCGGAACGTTTTACCGGTTTGGCGGAACGCTACAACCAACTTTCCGGTGCGGAAAGTTCCCGCAACGTAATCAGCGCCGGCAGTACGACCGCGAATAAAAATTCCTCTATCTATTTGGTGGTATGGGATCAAGATAAAATATTTACCTTCTTCCCCAAAGGGTCCAAGGCCGGAATTCAACGGGTGGACTACGGACTGGTTACCCATGTAGATAGCGACGGTAACGAATATCCCGCTTACAAGGAATATTTTGAGTGGAAGCTGGGACTTGCCGTACAAGATTGGCGCTATGCCGGACGTATCTGTAACATTGATACGACCAATGTTCCTTCGGACCTGATTGATAAAATGTGTGATTTGGAAGAACGTATCCAAAGCTTATCCATGGGTAAACCGGTTTGGTATATGAACCGTACCGTCAAAGCAGCGTTGCGTAAACTGACCAGCAACCGTACGAATGTACAGTACACGCCGGATCAAATTACTTCTCGTCCGCTGATGACGTTTAATGAAATCCCGGTTCATATTTGTGATGCTATCACAGATACGGAAGCGTTAGTGCAATAGGAGAGAATATGTTGTTAGACCAAAATGCAGTATTATCGGAAGAACAAGCCGTCAGCGCAACCGCGCCCTCTACGCAGATAATGGACTTAACGGCCGCAGGCGATGCAGTCCCGGGAAGTTTGTTTTTTGTGGCGCGTGTAGCGGCTGCCTTTACGGGGGAAGGCACCTTAAAAATTGCCTTGCAAACCGCATCGGACAGCGCGTTTACCAATCCCATTGAATTGTTGGGAGCCACTTACGGAGCTTCTTTACTGGGAACGAAAGACCAAACCTTGTGTGCCGTGCCGTTACCGGCCGGAGTCAAGCGGTATGTGCGTGCTTATTACACCGTTTCCAATGTAAGTGGGGGGAAACTTTCCTGCTTCATTACGGACGGGGTTACCCAGTAAGCCGAGCGGTATAAGCGGGGGCCCGTTTCATCGGGCCCCGCCAAAAAGGTTTTACCCCCCGTTTAAAAGGCAAAAATATCCGGCAAACAGTACCTTTGTTTCCAATTTTGACGATAAATGATATTCCCTTCCCACTAAAAGACGTTCTGGGTTGTGTTTTCACGCAAAATCAGGGAGAAAACATGGCAAAAGCTTGTCAAAATAGCGGTCCAAAAGGGGAATAAGGGCCATTTTAGTGTGTTTGGTTAAATTATTTACATCGATATATCGACGTAAAATCTATTCGATAACCAACAGTTGTAATGGTACAGGGGAAGAAATTGTGAAATATTTTTAAATTGTTTTTTATTCCGTTCATTAAGTAAAAAAAGTATATAAAAATAAAAATACTTAAAAAATAAGCAAAAATAAAATTATGTATAAATATTTTATTTATTTTCCTTTTATAAAAATACTTATAAAATAAGGATAAATAAAAATAGGAGCTATAATGATATCAAAAATTAATATATGTAATTTAGCATTGGCCCATCTTGGGCAGAGTCCTATTTCCTCACTGGACCAAACGGACGAACGGGCCAAACGGCTAAATCTTTTTTATGAACCGGTGCGTGATGAAGTTTTGCGTACCCATAATTGGGGGTTTGCCGCAGTGCAAAAAAAGCTGGAGTTGGCCCGCCAAGATACCCAAACCGGAGAGTTTTTGTATCATTATCCGGCCGATGCTCTATTTGTTCGCCGTATTTTTTTGCCGGGCCAACAGCGGGGGTTTGGCTTTGAAATGCGTTACGATACGGTTACAAACGGGCGTGTGTTGGCTGTCAAAGTGCCCGGAGTGCATGCGTTGTATACGCGCCGGGTGGAGGATGAATCCCAATTTGACGGAGCTTTTGTCAAAGCGTTTACTTTAGCATTAGCGTACGATATGGCCGTTACGCTCACCGCAGACAACGCCCTAGCGGCCCAAATCTTTGAAAAATATACGCTTTGTTTGGATGAGGCCCGCCGTAGCAATATGACGGAAAATTGCGAACGGCCCGAAGCAACGGACGCGTTTAGTGAGGTGCGCTGATGGTATTGCATCATTTACAACCTTCTTGGTCCGGTGGAGAAATCAGCCCTTCGTTGTATAGCCGGGTAGATACGGTGGATTATCACACGTGGTTACAAACAGCGCAAAATATGTTTATCCACGCCCAAGGTGGCGTATCCAACCGTCCCGGAACGCGGCTGCAAGGGAAAAGCAAAAACGGAGCCCCCTGCCGAATCATCCCGTTTGTGATTACGGAGACGGAATCGTATGTCGTAGAAGTGGGGGAACATTATTTGCGGTTTTACACTTCGGGCGGGCGCGTGCTGGACGGTAACGGCGCGGTATTGGAGTGTGTAACCCCTTACGCGCAGCGGGAATTGAGCGAACTATCTTATACGCAACACAATCATACCTTATATTTGACTCATCCCAACCATGAGCCATACCGGTTAGTGCGTACCCAGGCCAGTGTATTCACATTTGAAAAAATACCGTTGCGTTACGGTCCCTTCCAATTACCCAATACCGATCTGACCCACAAATTGCAAGTATATCCGACGCAAGATACGGTTGTTACTACGGGTGTAAAAGCCACGCTTTCCCTTCAACCGGTTTCCTATCCGCAATATGTGATGTGGGGATATTTTAATAATGAGTGGTTCTATGCTGCGGACCGATACGGGCTTAATGTGGCGGATATCGTTGCTGCGTTTAACGACCATTATGCTTCCCAAGGGTTTACGGCTGTCAATTTGGGCGGTGTTATTAAAATAGAATCTCCGCAAGCAACCGGCGGCGATTGGAACGGAGTGGAATTGAAGTTGGCCTACATGGACCGGTTGGATGAAGACCCGGTGCTAACGGTGGCACAGGCACTGAGCGGTGGGTTTAACCAAGGAGTTGAAATTGCGCAAGGTTCCGTGCGCTATGAGTTGGCCAGTAATTGCGATTTTTTTACTCCTTTACACGTCGGTGGACGATTTTTACTCCAGCATTCCATCGATGCGCAGTACGCGGCCGGTGTTTTGGGATATGAAACGACGTCCGCTACCATTCAGTCCGGGGGCGTTTGGACGTTGCGCACTACCGGTGTATGGACGGGGCAGCTGGTGGTAGAAGTTTCAGCCGATTTGGGCGTTTCGTGGCGGACCGTAAAAGTGCTTTCGCGTTTGGACGGAGATGACAATTTTTTTATCCCCGGCGAATTGAACGATGAGGAAAACCTTTATTATGTGCGGGTGCGCAGCTGCCAAATTACCGGTGAAGCCGGATATGAATTACAAGCAGAAGCGTTTGTACAAGAAGGAATTGTGAAAGCAACGCAATTTGTCAATGCGCGTACGTTAGTGGTGGAAGTGGAACGGGCGTTTGGTTCCCAAGCGTGGACCGAGCATTGGAGCGAAGGTTCTTTTAGCCCGTTGGCAGGATACCCGCGGTGTGTGTTTTTCTTTCAAGACCGTTTGGGTTTTGCCGGTACTTCCGCGGAACCGCAAACGTTGTGGTTTTCCAAAACCGGGAACTATACGGACTTCGGACACGCTCGTTCTACGCTCCAAGATACGGACAGCATCAGTGTCAATTTGTCCGGCAAGAAATTAAATGAAATTCGCTCGGTTGTGGTGGCGAACCGACTGCTTATTTTTACGGCCGGGAGTGAATGGACGCTTTCTTCCAACGGCTCTTTTACAATTGCACACCTGGTGTTGGAACAGCAAAGCGAATACGGGTCCGCACAAACCGCGCCGCTCATGACGGGAAACAAAGCCCTTTTTGTACAGGCGCGCGGCAGTGTGCTGCGTAATTTTTATTACGATTACAACACGGCCTCTTATGAAAGCGCGGACGTAACGTTACAGGCGCGCCATTTGTTTTTTAACCGGACCCTTACGGAAATTGCTTTCCAACAAGAGCCGGACCATTTGGTATGGTGTGTACTGGATAACGGGCAGTTGTTATCGTTGACGTATATTGCGCAGCAAGGCGTGTGTGCGTGGGCTCATCACACAACACAAGGGTTTTTCCGTAGTGTTTGTGTCATCCCGCAGGAAGGGTATGATGAGTTGTGGTGCGCGGTAGAACGGGACGGTGCTTACTATTTGGAAACATTTGTAAAACGTTTGGCCAGTAAGGATCCGGCGGAACAAATTTTTATGGACAGTACCGTTTCGCTGCGCAGCAATACACCGTTTGAAACGGTTGAAAATTTAGACCATTTGGAAGGCAAAGAAGTGGCGGTGTTAGCCGACGGAAATTATTTTAAAAATTTGCGTGTTGCCGACGGTACCTTAACCTTGCCGCAAGCGGCGCGGTGCGTGCATGTGGGGCTTGGCTACGAAGCACTGTTGCAGACGCTTCCCGCGCATTTCAGCCGTTCCAACGGTACGATTTTAGACCAGAAACGCAGAGTCGTTCGTGTTGTGTTTAAACTGGCAGACAGCCGTGGTGGCACCATCGGTTCGGACGCGGAGAATCAAACGCAGTGGGTCCGTTTGGATATGCGTACGTTGGGTACTGCGCTTGCGTTGCAAACGCGGGATGTACCTTGTGTGTTAAGCGGGCAGCATCAGTATATGCCGTCGGTATTTTTCAAACAAACCGAGCCATTCCCGGTGACGATCCTGGCTTGTATTAGCCGGATTACATAAAAAACGGGCTTACGTGAAACGTAAGCCCGGTCTGAAACGGATTAAAACTAAGGTTGTTGTGGGGCCGCGGTCAACTCCTGGAAATTATCCGGGGTCGCCACCGGTAACCGGGAAGAACGGAAGCTTTGCAAAATACGTTTTATTTGCTCGGTCTTATCCTCTTTACCGATGGCAGATAAAAGCAAATAATAGGTCATTTGCGGTTCCGTTTCAACGGCTTCCAACCAGAAAGGTAAAGGCCCCCGATTGGTGTAAGCGATTGCGTTTACCAGATACCCTTTCATTCCGTTTACCATTACATTTTCTTCGGAAACAACATGCAAACGTCCTTTGAAATTTTCCGTTTCTTTGAGTTTTTGCCATGTTCCTTGGAACGTTTCATCTTCCGGATGTCGGCGGCGCAGGATGGCTCCTGCAAGATAAGTTTGCTTATCTGATTCTTTTGATTTGAACACATTGGTATCAATTCCCAATTTGACGGAACCATCATCAAAGTTAATCCAATCGGAAAAATCCATCCCGTCCACCACGGTTAATGAATAAGGGGCTAAGTCCGTTTTATAGGTGTGTTGACCGTAGATAGGTTGCGGATTGTTTTTAATTGCGGTCCGCATGGTTTGGAACGGCTCCATTATTTTGTGGACACCCCACCATCCGCCCAGCGTCGTAAGAACGGCCAATGCAAGCGTACAAGCACCGGCCAGTAAAAGCGGCCAAGTGTTACGGTTCGATCGGCAGAGAATCCAAATCAGTTTGAAAATTCCGAAAAAGACGGCATAGGTAACCGCCAGCACAATTAAGCATAACAAGATAAGTGTAATCATAATTCTTCCTCTTTTTTTATTGTAACTTTTTTCGTGTATTTTGTATGCATCATTTTCTAGTACGTACGCCTTTGGAGGCAGATATTCGTTTTTTAGCCGCGCACTTAACTCCGGCGGACCGGGCGGAATTGGCCGCGTCGCATCCCGGGGGTGAAGTGAAGGAATTGGTACGGCAGTTTGTAGCAGAATCGTTGGAAAGTGTCTCCCTGGTATACCGCGGTCGTGCGGTAGCCATCGGCGGGGTGGCATCGGTCGGCCCGGTGTTTTGCGTATGGTTGCTTACTTCCGTTTTTATGCGTAGCTGTCAAAAAACAGGGGTGCGGTTTATAAAAAATTGGTTGCACCAACAACTGCAAATTTATCCGTTTCTTTGTAATTGGGTAGACCAAAATCACGTTGTTGCACAGCGTTTTATTACCTATTTGGGGGGAACATTTACCGGAGCGTCCCGAAAACTATCCGGCAGACAATTTTTATTTTTTATTTTCAGGAGGGAAAATATGGGTGGAATTCTTCAAACGGGCCAGTATTATACATCTACTGCGTCCCTGGCATTCAAGCAACGTAAAAAAACAAACCGTTCTTTTACGCAGCAGGCCCAACAACTCACAGACCGTTTGCAACAAACGTTGCAAGAGCGGGAAGCACAGACCAAGTATTTATTCCAATCGTCGGCAGAGAAAAGCAGACAAAGGGCGCAATATGTCCGGGAACAAGTGGCTGCCCTACAAGCCAATTTGGCGCGTGCCGGGTTGGACGGTTCTTCCGCCAGCGTGCAGTTGTTGCTAGAAAAAAACAAAAATCAAGAAGCGGCCCAACGGGCAAAAGAGGCGCGCGACACCGCCGAACAACTCAATGCGGCCCAAGCACAAACGGCAAGGCAAGTCGCTTCGTTGCGGGAGGATATATCCCAGGCACACCGCCGTGCCAATAAAAAAAGCACGGTATGGAAAATGACCAAAAAATTATTTTCCTGGTTTAACTAAAGGAGAAAAAAATGACAGTACCTGTCCATGCAGTAAAAAAGACGATTTCTTGTGACGGAGAAACCCGCGTTTGGCAATTTGATTATCCGTTATTGGCGGGGGAGACAATTACGGTATGGGTGAAACCGCCGCAAGGAAGTGTTTACCAAGTTACCGACCATATTGAAATAAATACCCAAAGCAGCCAAAGTTATACATTGGTTACTTATCCGTCCCTTTCCAGCGGACTCAGTCCGTTGGCTGCGGGGTATCAAATTACGCTTTTACGTGTTACGCCGTTACAACAGAACATTACATTCGGGACGCATGTACTCCCCGAAACACTGACCCAAGCATTTGATAAGACCGTATTGCAACTGCAAAATTTGGATGAAAAAATTTCCCGTTGTGTGCAATATGTGCCGGATCCTTCTCTTACATCATCCGATACAAACGCTTCCGCGTTGGTAGATACGGTTTGTGCGCAAGCACGTCAGGTAATTGAGACGGCCACCGAAGACATAGAAGCGCTTGTGCCGACGCATAACAGCAGCAACCAAGCGCATGCGGACATCCGGCAAGCCATTACTTCGCAAGGGACGTCTTTGCAATCCGCACTGCAAGCGGAAACTACGTATCGGCAAGCAGCGGATGCGTCCTTGCAGTTAAATGTAACGAATTTGGCGGGCCTTGTATCGCAGGAAACATCCGCGCGCCAAAATGCGGACGGTGAATTACAAACAACGCTTACTTCCCAAGGTGAAGCATTGGCGCAATTACAAACGACCGTAGCCGGAAAACAGGATGCGTTGTCACAAACGCAATTGGCAACAGTCAATTCCGGTGCGACGATCCAAACGGTGGCTCAAGTGGCCGCTACACAGACACAACTGGAAACGATGCAGGCGGAATTGGCGACTTGGACTCCTCCTGCACAGTGGGTAGATATCAGGAGCGGAGCCCTGCCGAACAGTATTTATTTTTTAGTGGGGCATAGTGCCGACTTTTCATCTTATGATACCGTTGCTTTTGTCCCCACTATTTCAAATTCGGGCCAATACAAGGTATTTATAGACGGTGTATTATATAACACCTACACATCCGGCTCAGCGTTTGAATTAAAATGGAGTACATCTAATATCGCAACGGGCTTTGATGTAACCTACCCGGAAGCATTGCGTACCCATGTTATCAGAATTACGCCGTCTACTTCTACCGATACGATTACCGCTATATCCGGGAAACTCCCTGAAGGGCTAGCAACAAATGCGGACTATGCGTTCGGCACGCTCTGGGCGCATTTTGAAATCAGTAACGCAATCAATGTTTCTTATTTGTTTGCATATTATCCCTATCGGTATTACTCTCCGTATTTGGAAGCCATTACAGCACAGGGTGATAAACTTACCGTATCAAACCTGCGTTGTTTTTTAGGGAAAGGATTGGATATGGCCGTTACAACAAAAGCCGGCTCGCAAAAATTATCCTACTTGCCGGAGATTGACGGTAATAACGCAAGTGTAGGTTCTGCCGGAGCATTTAACGTCGCACCCTCCTATAACGGAAATTTGCGAGAAATCCGTATCAGTAATATAAAATTATACTCTTACGAAGGGGCCGCCAGCGGTTGTTTCACAGGGCTTTCAAAATTAAAAAGAATTATTACAAATAACGCATCTATGGGGCCCTGTGCCAGGCAATACATGGGTTGCACGCAATTAGAAACATTACCACCCTTTACACCCTATGCGACAGGGTCTACTTTTGGCATAGGCGATTTCTTAAAAGGTGCCATCCGCTTGAAAAATACATTTTTGGATTTTTCGGGTTCTTATCCTATTACGCAATTTCGCTTGGGGGGAACTTCCGATGCGCGGTTAGACGGTGTGAAAGGAATTGTTTTTAGTAGTACCATGCCGTTTTCATCCGCCAGTAGCCCGCAGATAGATGTGGCCTATACAGGGCTTGGCCGCGCGGCGCTTGTCGCCTTGTTTAACAGTTTGCCGACGGTTTCGGACAGCCAAGTGTGTAATGTCACGGGGGCAACAGGTGCCAATGATTTGACGGATAGTGATTTGGCGGTTGCTACCGCAAAAGGATGGACGGTTATAAGATAGGAGCAAAATATGGTTTATAAAAAAATTCAAAACAAAACAGGCGATTATACGGATGAGCAAGAAACCAGATGGGATGTACTGGAAGCGCATGAAGCATGGACCCCGGAAGGATTAAATGTGGGGTGGGAAACATTTGCTACGAAAGAAGCATGTTTGCATACATGGGGATTACATTATAATCCCTTACCCGGAGGAGAAGATGATGGAACAAATTGAACTTTTTTGGAAAGCTGCGGCTGTTATTTTTGGGGCGGGGGCATTCTGGCAGGAATTGCGGGCCATCCGCAAGGATATCGCCCGTTTGGAAGAGAAACAAGACAAATATAATCATCTGCAAGAACGGGTAGCGAAGTTGGAAACGAAATGGGAGAAGGAACTATGAATCCTCGTTGGGAAAAATACATCCGCCGATACGAGGGGTTGAATTTACACCCCTACCGGTGCCCGGCCGGATGTTTGACAATCGGATACGGGCATAACTTAGAAAACGGAATCAGCCGACAAACGGCGCAATATATGTTGCAGGAAGATTTGCAACAGACGTGCCGGTCGTTACGGAAGCAATTTATTTGGTGGGAAAAATTGGATGAAGTGCGTCAGTTTGTTTTTGTAGATATGTGTTTTAATATGGGCATTTCCAAACTGTGTACGTTTAAAAAATTCTTAGCCGCCGTGCAACGCCGTGATTATCCGGCAGCTGCCCGTGAGATGTTAGATAGCAAGTGGGCCGGCCAGGTGGGACACCGTGCCCGAGAACTGACCGAAATGATGAAAACAGGAGAATATTTATGATGGAATTTATTACACAACATTACGACGAATTTTTACAACTTTTGGGTGCCGTTGTGGCGTTGGCTACGCTTGTTGTTAAATTGACGCCTACACAAAAGGATGATAGTATGTTAGCCAAAATTATCCACGTGCTTTCTGCGTTGTCTTTATGCAATGCGGACGGTTCCTTCATCGGTAAGAGAGCAGAATAAATGTGCGGTATGTATATAGCACTAATCGGGGGGATGGTCGGGTTGGCTGTATGGCTGGCCCGACTCAGCGGCAAACAATCCGCCCGCTTGCAAGCACTGAAAAAAGAGACCGAGCAATATGTTAAAAGCCAACAAATTATGGACCGCGTGCGCAATTTGCCTAATGATGTGGTACGCCGGCGGTTGCAAGAGCGCACCAAATAAAATGTCGGCCTACTACGTCGGTTTCGATTATAAGGATACGGGAGTGAGCGACCAAAATGCCCGTGCCTTACTGGTGCATTATTGTTTGTGTGTGGATGAACAAGCGTGTAAATGATACGCGCGGGAGCGAGAACGAAGCAGAAGGGAAAAATAAAAATAAAAAATAGCCAAGACGGGGGATCGAACCCCGGACCTGCCGCTTACGAAGCGGCTGCTCTACCAGCTGAGCTATCTTGGCATAAAAACACAAATTCTTTCTACCTTTCTATTTTATCAAAAAAGAAGCGATTGTGCATTGTCATTTTATGTTTAATCGTTTTTGCAAATCATCCAATTGGTGTTGTAAAAATTCGATTTGCGGGTTGTTTTTGTGACGGGCTAAAAATTTTTCTTCGGTCACTTTTGCAGGTCCGCGGCGGTACGCATCAATCCAATATTGAGCGGTTTGCGTATCGTGCGCCATGAGTGCCATGCTCGCAAGCAGTACGTAAGAATCTACGTTGACCGGGTCGATTTGCAACGATAAATTCAGCGCTCGTCTGGCCTGTTCAAAATTCTCCGCCGCCGATTGTTGATAACGCCGGAACAATGCGGGATCTTTAATCTCTTGCGCTTTTTGCACGTAGTGAACACCCGTTGTGTAGTACAAACGGGCAATATCCTGGTGAATGAGTGCATGGTACGGAGTTTGTTTTAATACCACGGAGAAATCCCGTATCGCGCGTTCGTAATCGTTGGAGGGTTTGTCCTTGTCTCCATAGAAAGGAGATATCGATTGTCCCAAGTTTAAGCGGCTGGCAAAAATATTTCCCCGGTATTGGTAATACTCAAAATTAAGCGCATTGGCGCGAATTGCCTTGGTAAAGAAATCCAACGCTCCTTCTACGGAATTCAACCGGATGAGCGCAATTCCTACACTATAATAATGGTTAGAGCAAAACATATTGTAGAAAAAGTGAATAGGCAAAAAGGAGACAAGCAATAAAAGCACCACAGCAACGTGCTGTGTTTTAAGAAAAAGTTTTCCGTATATATATGCTAACGCACCTACACAAAAAACCCATCCTGCGCATGCACAACCGGCCAGTATCCATTCTCCCGGAGTTTTTAATACCATCCGTTGGAATATTTGATAAAAGGAAACGGTGTAATAGGTGACCAGTCCCGTTAAGAGCAATACGCTTCCCCATCCCAACGCCCGTGCTAAAACGGAAGGGGCCGGTTGCGAAATACCACCGGCGGGGGGAGTATCTTGGCACAGTGCCAATAAAATCCCGGTAAACACGGTAAGTAACAAACCGCTTGAAACAAAATGGATGCTGATATCGACGGTCGCATGCACCAATATAGCAAATATGGCACAAGCATAGCCGGCAATATACAAACGGGTAGAAACGTTCTTGGATGCACGCAATTTTTTATACGCACGGAAAAATAAATAACCAAACATTCCCAAAAACAGCAACAACCCTATGGTACCGCCCGTGGCCCACTGTTCAAGGTATTCGTTTTCGGCGTGTTGGGTTTCGTTGTTGTGTGCGTTTTCAATGTAGAAGATTTGCGGGTGCCGGTATTTGGGATACATCACTTTAAAACTGCCCGGCCCGGTTCCTAAGACGGGGGAATCTTTGATCATCTCCCAGGTGGCTTGCCAGGTGTGAATACGGAAACTGGCCGATTGAAACCGTTTGGCGGTATAAATCCCCGTGAATACAATGGCCAATAACAGTACGGCTGCGGCGGTCAAGTTGATTAATTTTTTAGAGGATGATTTCCGGTGGCTGAAAAAATTGGTATAAATAGCGGCGGCCAAAACCAACGTGGCCCCGAAGGCAAGCCAAGCCCCTTTTGTTTCGCTGAAAATTAATGTGATGAACCCGATACCCAGTAAAACCAAATTCGATTTCTTGCGGCGGATAAAATAATCGGCCCCGATAATACAGGAAGTAAACACAACAAAATCGGCAAAGAAGTTTGGGTTAGCGTGCGTGGAGAAAACACGTTTGCCAAAGAATCCCTTCCATGGCATTAAATCGACGGACGGAAACCAAATAGCCCACACTTGCAGTAACCCGTACAAAAAGGATACCCACGCCGCTGCAATCACAAATTTTGAAACAGTCCGTACATCCTCTTCGGTAAATTCGCACACAATCAGGAAAAGCACCGCCCCGTAGAGTCCTAAACGCAACGTTTCTTCCAGCGCGGCCAATTTGTATGGAAAAAACAAAAACGAAAGTAATTGCCAACCTCCGTATACTAAGAACGGAAGCATTCCCAGTAGTGTGCGGCGGGTAAAAGGATTTTTCCGTTCGGAAATTTTTAATGCGCCCCACAACGTCAGCAATACGACGGCTCCGATTTGAAAAAGCGTTAATTTGATATGGGCGGAATCATAGGTAACCGTCCAAAAAGAAATACTTACCAGGAAACAAAGCCATCCGGTCACAAGCGGTAACAATTTGCGCAAGAACGAAACACAATCATCCTGGGGTTGTACGAGATGTTTCGCGGCGGTAGACGGCACAGTGGATTTTTTTCTCTTTTTCATGGTTATCCTTTTGCACAACAGTGTTAAATTTTTTGCGTTTTCTTCGGCGCAGGTAAATTTTCCTGCGGATGTTGGCGCAAGTAAGAGGTAACGGCCTCCAATTCCGGTTTCAAATAATGGCCTGTATAGGATTTTTTGCAAGCGGCTACTTGAGCGGGAGTTCCTTCGCACACAATTGTTCCGCCTTTGTCGCCGCCTTCGGGCCCCAAATCAATCAGCCAATCGGCTGTTTTAATGACGTCCAAATTGTGCTCAATAATCAAAATAGTGTTTCCGCGGTCGGCCAAACCGTGTAAAACGTGTAATAATTTATCGATGTCGGCAAAGTGGAGCCCGGTAGTGGGTTCATCCAGTATATATAAGGTATTGCCTGTCCCCTTGCGGGAAAGTTCGTCGGCCAATTTGACGCGTTGCGCTTCTCCGCCCGAAAGTGTAGTGGCCGCTTGCCCCAGTTTAATATATCCGAGGCCTACATCGTTTAAGGTTTGCAAACAGCGTTTGATTTTGGGAATGGCTTCAAAAAATTCAAGTGCTTGCGATACACTTAGATCCAGCACTTCGGCAATATTTTTGCCTTTGAATTTGACGGCCAACGTATCTTCGTTAAAACGGTTGCCGTGGCACTCTTCGCATTTGACATAAATATCCGGCAAAAATTGCATTTGAATTTTTAAAATACCGTCGCCCTGGCATTTTTCGCACCGTCCTCCTTTGACGTTAAACGAAAATCGCCCCGGTTTGTATCCGCGCCGTTTGGCCTCGGGCATTTGGGCAAACAATTCCCGGATGTGCGAGAAGACACCGGTGTAAGTGGCCGGGTTACTGCGCGGCGTTTTGCCGATAGGGCTTTGGTCCACAATAATCACTTTATCGATGTGTTCCAATCCTTTAATCGAATCATGTTCGCCGGGAACTTCTTTAGCACCGTAAAATTCTCGTGCCAGTGCTTTGTATAAAATTTGGTGAATGAGGGTGCTTTTACCCGAGCCGGACACGCCGGTTACACACACAAATTTCCCGAGCGGAATTTTGACATCGATATTTTTTAAATTGAATTGGCGTGCCCCGCGGATGGTTAAAAATTTTCCGTTTCCTTTACGCAGGGTGGCCGGCGGTAAAATAAGGCGACGCCCGTTTAAGTAAGAGGCCGTCAGCGATTTTTCGTTTTTTACAAAATCGCGGGTCGGTTCACTGGCTACAATTTGGCCGCCTTTTTCACCGGCCAACGGGCCCAGTTCCACCACATAATCCGAAGCTAAAATAGTGTCTTTATCGTGCTCTACCACGATAAGCGTGTTATCCAAATCCCGTAAATTTTTCAACGTTTCAATCAAGCGGTCGTTGTCGCGCGAATGCAAACCGATGGTCGGTTCATCCAGCACATAAAGCACACCCGTCAACCCGGAACCGATTTGTGTGGCCAAGTGAATGCGCTGTGCTTCTCCGCCCGATAGCGTTTGACTTTTGCGGTCAAGCGTCAAATAAGAAAGCCCCACGCTGTTTAAAAAATTAAGCCGTGCGTTAATTTCTTTGAGTACATCTTTGGCAATAATTTTTTCTTTGGGGGACAAATGCAAATGGGCAAAAAAATCTTTGGCAGCCGATACTTGCAAGTGTGTAATTTCGTAAATATTCTTGTCGTTAATTTTTACCGCAAGTGCCTCGGGTTTGAGACGTTTCCCGTGGCAAGTGGGGCACTCGATTTCCCGCATAAAGCGTTGGGTTACTTCTTCTTTTACGAAATCACTCTCACTCTCGGCCACGCGTCGTTTTAAATTTGTAATTACGCCTTCAAATTCTTGTTCACCGCCGGAAATAATGGAGGTATAGGTGGCTCCGCCCGTGCCGTACAAAAGTAAATCGCGCTGGCGTTTGGGTAACTCTTTCCAGGGAGTATTCATTTTAATTTTATTTTGGCGGCAGACCTGTTTTAAAATATCGTAGTAATAACCGCTCCAGGAATTTTTCCAACGGTGCGTGCGGGTGGTGACGGGATTATCCCACGCTTCAATGGTCCCTTCGTTAATAGAGAGGGACGGATCGGGCACTACCAGTTGTTCGTCCACCTCTATTTTTACGCCCAACCCGTTGCAATCGGGGCAAGCCCCGTAAGGGGAATTAAACGAAAAAAGCCGCGGTTCGAGCTCGCTAAATCCAATTCCGCAATGCGCGCAAGCGTTGGATTCGCTGTAGGTAAAATCGAGCGGTTGTTTTCCTTCCGTTTCCAAAATGTGTACAAGTCCGCCGGCATATTTGAGCGCGGCTTCCAAACTTTCCACCAAACGTTCGCGGTCCGATTCTTCCACAAAAATTTCGTCGGTTACCAATTCGATTGTATGCTTTTTGTACCGCTCTAATACGGGCACGTTGTCTAACGACACAATCGTACCGTTAACGCGTACTTTGACGTATCCTTCCTTTTTAAATTTTTTGAATAATTCTTCGTATGTGCCTTGGCGCCCGCGGATGACGGGAGATAAAACAAAGACGGTCCGTTCGTTAAATCGTGTTAAAATATCTTGTGCAATTCCCTGCACACTCCACGATTGTACTTCCCGCCCGCACTCCGGGCAATAGCGGTGCCCCACACGGGCAAACAATAAACGCAAGTAATCGTAAATTTCCGTAACCGTGGCGACGGTGGAACGCGGATTTTTGGACGGGTTGCGTTGCTCGATAGAGATGGCGGGGGAAAGGCCTTCAATGTGTTCTACGTCGGGCTTTTCCATCAGTTCCAAAAATTGCCGGGCATAGGCGGACATGCTTTCCACGTAACGCCGTTGCCCTTCCGCATAAATGGTGTCAAACGCAAGAGAACTCTTGCCCGAGCCGGAAAGCCCCGTTACCACGACCATTTTATCTTTAGGAATTTCTACTGATATGTTTTTTAAATTGTGGCCTTTTGCGCCGATTACTTTAATACTTTTCATGTGCACCTGCCCCGGCTACGTAAACCGTGCCCGGTAGTATAATAATATTATATAATTTATACAAATCCGCATTGGGGTATTTACGTGAAAAAATCGCTAAAGTACTTTATTTATTGTACGGCCGTTTTATTTTCCGTGGGCATTTTGGGCGTTATGATTTATCAGGCCCAAGGTAGCTTTATAAAAATTTGGCAGGAAGTACGTACCAAATATCTTGTCTTATCTTTGCTTTCTTCTTTCTGTATCTATGTAGCTATGGGGTTGAGCTTATACGAAGTTCTGCGTATCATGGGCCACCGTATCGGTCGCGGGGCGGCCATTGGGATTGCCCTTGTTTCCACAACGGTCAATTATTTGATTTCTTCCTTCGGTGCCAGCGGATTTGCCCTACGGGCGCATTTGCTCAATCGCCGGCGCGTGCCGTTTGGAATGTGTGTAACGGCCAGTATTGTGATTACGGTATTGTTGTACTTCGTTTTGGCTGTCATTATTTTGCAAGGATCTGTACTGATGTTCTTTAATTCTTCCGCTTCGGCCCGTCAGTTGTTGCAAAATTTCGGTTTGATTGTGGTAATGTGTGCCGTGTGTGGTATAGTGGCGGCATTCCTGTTTAATAATGAATGGCGTTCCAAAGGCATCCGCAAAATTTTCCGGTTGCTCAACAAATTTTTGTTTCACGTTTTCAACGCCCTCATTCCCAAAGGGAAATACGACAATTTTATGGACCAGTTGGATGAAGGTATTGATTTAATTCACCGTAAAAAGAAAAAACTGACCAAAACTATTTTTTATATTTGTGCGGATTGGTTTTTTACGATTATGGTGCTTTATTTTGCTTTCCGTGCGGTGGGTATTCATATAACGGCGGGTGTACTTATCGCCGGTTTTGCGGTGGGGATGGTTACCACGCTGATTCCGATTTTGCCCAGCGGTTTAGGCGCCATGGAATTGGCAATGACAGCCGTGTTTTCCCAAATGGGGATTGACTGGGATGCTGCTTTAATGGCTACGCTGATTTACCGCGTAGTATATTATGTAATTCCCGGAATGATCAGTATTTTTATTTATTGGGGTTTACACTTATCTTCCCCGCAATCTTCCGGCCGCCGCAACAAGGACCGTTATGAAACAATGTATTGATACATTAAAACCGAAAATAGATAAAACGTGTTACATTCACCCGCGTGCGGTGGTAATCGGCGCGGTAACGTTAGGGGCGAATGTGTCGGTATTCCCGGGGGCGGTGCTGCGCGGGGACATCGATTCCATTTGTGTAGGGGATCATTCCAATATTCAAGACAATGCTGTGTTGCACGTCAATTACGGGGCCCCGTGTGTGTTGGGGGAAGGCGTAAGCGTGGGGCACGGTGCCGTTGTACACGGCAGTAAAATCGGGGACAATGTTTTAATTGGTATGAACGCAGTGGTGATGGAAAGCGAAATCGGTTCCAATTGTATTATTGGGGCCGGTGCCGTGATTCCCGCCGGCAAAAATATTCCGTCCGGTTCTTTGGTGATGGGCGTGCCGGGCAAAATTATCCGTTCGCTCGAGGAAGACGAGGTAAACGGAATTATCAAAAACGCGCGTGACTATGCGCAAGCCATTGAAACGTACCGGACCAAATGTAAAGAACTATGAAAAAAATTGTTTTGATTGAAGATTCAAAAGTGTTAGCCACCGCGCTGTTGGGAGCTTTTAAGGTGGAAAATATAGAAGCGCATTGGGCAGAAAATGGTGTCAAAGGGGTAACGTTGGCTAAACAAGTACGCCCGGATGTTATTTTATTGGATTTGATGTTGCCCAAAATCAGCGGGTTTGATGTGTGTAAATTGCTTAAAACGGATAATGCCACTTGGCGTATTCCGATAGTGATTATGTCCACTTTGTCTGACGAAGAATCCCGCCAACGCGCCATGGACGCCGGGGCAGATTATTTTATCCCTAAACCCTATGATTTAAAAGATACGTTGGCGCAAATCAAAAAAATTTTAAAAATATAGGAGCGTGTATGTCCCGTCAAAAAACTGATCTTGCAACACTCACTGATTTGTTGGAGCAAAACCGCCCTTCGGACGTGTTGAAAGCGTTGGCGAAGGTAAAGACAAAAACTTCCTCGGTATGGTTTGTGCAGGGGGAAGCACAACGCCAGCTGGGGATGTTTGAACATGCCCTTAAAAGTTATGCCGGGGCGCTTAGCCGGACGGAAGAAGCCGAAGAACGAATGGATATTTTACTGGCTATGTCTGCCTGTTACCGCACGCTCGGGCACGCGGCCGCTGCGTACGAACTGGCCGACGAAACCCTGGAAATGGCGCGCGAATTGGAGTATGAAGATTATTTCGTGCGTGCCATGCAGGAAATGGGCATGTCGTTGCGGGCGTGGGGAAAACTGGACGAAGCGTTGGAATTGTTAGACGCAGTATTATCCTTCTACGTGCAACAGAAAGATGAAGCCGGTATCGGTTTTATTCATTGGGCCAAAGGGGGGATTTTCCGCCTGCAAGGTCATTTTGAAGAAGGTATTGCGCAATTTAAAAAGGCCATTGCCTGTGCCAAAAAAGCCGGAGATAAAATCAGCGAGGCCTACGGTTATTGCGGCCTGGCGGGGATTAGCCGCATTTGCGGAAAAGTAGACGAATGTGTTAAAAATTATCAACGTGCTGCGCGCATTTTTAAAAATAGTGAAGATGTTTTCGGCAAGGCCTACACGCATTGCGGAATGGCCAACGGGTTGCGCCAGCAAGGCCGTTACCAAGAAGCGTTGCGCCATTACAATGTGGCCGATAAACTCTACAGTTCGATTCGTGACACGGTAGATTTGGGGTTTGTGAAATGGGGCCGTGCGGATGTTTTAAGACGCAAAAACAAAATGAAAGAGGCCCTGAAAGATTTGCAAGAAGCCCAAGTGCTGTTTGATAATTCCGATGAGAAACGCGGCCAAATTTTAACCAAACTTTCGCTTGCGCAAGTGCTTTATGCCTTGGGGCAAAACGAACCGGCCGAAGCGTTGTATGAAGAAGGTGTCAAACAAGCGCGCGGGGAAGGATTACATACGTACTTGGAAAGTTATACGTAAACCTCGCGGCGGTTGGATTTAAAAAATCCCTTCGGAAGAAGGGATTTTTTTTGTGAACAAAAGATGCATTAGTTAAGGGAAAATTTCGGTTTATCCTCGTCATCTTTTTGCGTTTCCGGGTCGTTGGGTTTATTTTCCGGTTCGGCGGAGGGGTCCTCCGGTTCCGTTTGGGTTTCTTGCGATGTCGGAATCGGTTGCGCAACGGACCCTTTTAAATTCAAAAACACGACCATATCGTTTACGTCGGATAATCGCCACATCATTTCTTCAAAGGAATCTGCATCAAACTTGCTGCGGATGTAATGCAGTTGGTTCAGAGCAATTTCTCTGTCTTCTTTTGAATCGGGCTGCATGTACGGGAAAGCACCCAAATCCTGTACGTAAAAATCATATTTTCCAAAAATTTCTCGGTACAACATTGCAATCCCGGGGGTACGCCGGCCGCGTCTGGCATCTACTTGGCGGCGCCATTGTACCACATCCTGGATTTTTTGCGGGGCATGGAGATTTAAAAGCGCCATTCCGGCCGCATAATCCACGATCCACGGCGGGTTATTTCCAAAATCATGATAAAGGGAATATATAATTATATCCGTAATAGGGATGCCGTTGATTCGGTCGTAGGGTTGGCACAAAAAACTGAGCATGGTAAGAGAGCGTATTTTTCGATGTAGCGGTATATCCGCAACGGATAGTGTTAAAAAGTAATAACGGACCGCCTCTTCCAAGTAATTCGGTTCGATACGTTGGCTTGTTAAAACGAGAAACGAATAGGGCAAGATGTCAAAATAAAAATCTTTCTGCAGGTCCAGTTTTTTCCGCAGTTTTTCTTTCGCTGGTAAAAATTGGAAATCTACCGGCAGTTCATCATCGGCCCGTGCGTAAAAAAGAGCGGCGCTTTCCATAAATATCTCATCCATGGGTCTTGTTTCAAAAGGGGCAAACACCATCATTTTGGAAACATCTTTCAAAAGATCGTTGCGAAAGAACATATTACTGATGAGTGTTCCGTTTACATCTCCAATTATTCTACGCGCTTCTTCCGGATCTTTTTGGGTGGCATCTTCCGGTGCAAAGTCATATATGTCCAAAATTTCCGGTCTGTCTTCAATTTCACGGAGGGGAACAGGATGGAAGTCGGGCATTTTCGGTTTTACGATGTCCATTTTTACCGAGGGAACATCCATGGAGGGGGCACCTTCGTTTTCGTCATAATCATCCAAAAAAGCTTCGTAATTTGTGTTAAACTCTACCGGCTGTTGCTTTAGTTGCGCGTAGGCAGCGTTGGTGTCGGTTCTTTTTTTCTCCCATCCTCTTATGTCGTCATAGGCGGCAAGCTCCGCAAGTGCGTCGCGATCGGTTTTATTATGAAAATATCCGGGCGGAAAACTGGGCGTTGTCTGTTTCATACGTTGCAATTCTTCCCAAGAAACCGTTATTGGCATGTTTTCGGTAGGAGTTAAATGCGGATCATAATCGAGATTATTCCCCGTTTGTTTCTTTAGTTGTTCAAGGACGGTGAGTGATGCCGGCGTTTTCTCCCATCCCAGCGCGTTTCGCATGGGGGCAGTATTGGCAAGCGGATTGCGGAAAATTTGATTGCGGAAATATCCGGCCGGGAAACGGCCCGCGGACTGTTTCAGATATTTCAAATATTTCCCATTCGGGGCCGACCAAACCGGTCCTCCCGCTACCAGTAAACATAGGATGCAAATAAGGGATACAAAATATTTCATTACTCTTATGGTAGAAAAAATCAGCCCACTTGTGCCAGGGCCCAAAGACCCAAAAAAATTCTGGGCCTTTTGGCCCCGATTCTTTTGTGTCGGACATCTTTACGCGTAAAAAACCCCCGGGCTAGTCCGGGGGTTTTGTCGGCAACTAAACAATTAGTTAATTTCTTTAATTTCTACGTCAAAGTTCAATGTTTTGCCGGCCAGCGGGTGATTGAAATCAAGCACCACTTCCGTGTCGGTAATTTCTTTTACCAACGCGCGGAACGTGTGCCCGCCGTTACTGGCGCCCACCATATCGCCTACTTTTAAATTTTCCACGCCGTTTACCGCGGTTTTAGGTACGCGGCGGATGGCTTCTTCCAACACTTTGCCGTATCCTTCTTCCGGGGAAACCTGTACGGTTTTTTTATCGCCTACTTTCATGCCGGTTAATTCTTTTTCAAGCCCCGGAATGATGTGCCCGGCGCCGTGTGTATATTCCAACGGGCCGCGGCCGGCGGAAGTGTCTTCCACTTTTCCGTCAACGGTAAGGGTGTAGTCAAATTTTACTTTCGAACCTTCTTTAATCATGGGTGTCTCCTTTTGGGTTTTTCTTATTGTAACAATTTTTAGGATTCATTTCCGAAAATTGTGTTGAGTTGCCGGTTGACGCGGTAGAAAGTAGCGCATTTGGGCATATCTTTTAAATTCTTGGCGCCGATATACGTCATGCAGCTGCGGATACCGCCCAAAATGGAAAGCAACGTCGGTTCCACGGGCCCGCGGAACGGAATTTCTACCACTTTTCCTTCGCTGGCACGGTATTTTTTCATTCCGCCGTAATGTTGGTCCTGCGCGTACTGGGAACTCATCCCATAAAATTTTTTGTATTGTTTTTGTTCGATTTTCAGCGCACACGTTTTGTCATCAATTAAATTGACCTCGCCGGTCTGAAACGATTTTTCGGTCATTTCGCCGCCGCTTTCCGCGTGTCCGGCCAACATGCCGCCCAGCATTACAAAATCTGCCCCGGCGCACAACGCTTTGCACACATCCCCGGGCACGGTGCAGCCGCCGTCGGCGCAAATCATACCGCCCGTGCCGTGGGCCGCATCCGCACATTCAATCACTGTTGAAAATTGCGGTCTTCCCACGCCGGTCAGTTTGCGTGTGGTACATACGGACCCCGGGCCGATGCCCACTTTCACGATATCGGCCCCGTTTAAAATGAGGTCTTCGCACATATCTCCGGTTACTACGTTGCCGGCCATCAGTAACACTTCCGGCCACATTTGGCGGACCTTGCGGATGTAGTTGAGCAAATAGGGGGAATAACCGTTAGCCACGTCCACGCAAATATTTTGCACAAGCCCGGTGTTCATCACTTGGGTCAGTTTTTCAAAATCCGCATCCGATACGCCGGAACTGACAAACACCAACTCGTTGGAGCCGAATTCTTTTTGGTTATCACGTAAAAAAGTTATCAAATCTTCCGCGCTGTAATGTTTGTGCAGCGCGCTAAACAACCGTTGTTTTTGCAACGCGCGTGCCAACTCAAAGGTGCCGGTTGTAAACATATTGGCGCTTACAATTCCGGTGGCCGTTATCGTGCGCGGGCACCATTTAAAGTGATACAACCGCTGGATTTCCACTTCCGAGCGGGAAGCCAACGTGGAGCGTTTGGGGCGCAAGAGTACGTCGCAGTAATCCAGTTGTACATCATCATAAATCCGCATACAGGTTTCCTCCTACAGGGTTTCAAACCCTGTATATCTTACTAAATTTTGCAGAAGATTGAATTTTTAGCTATAATTAGGGTTGTATTTTTCCATAAAACTCTTATACTATACACAAAGGGGTGGAAAATTATGCATAACATTAAAAAGGGTTTTACGTTAATTGAGTTGTTGGCAGCGGTACTGGTGTTGGGGGTACTGTCCGCTATTGCTATGCCGCAATACCTCAAAAGTGTAACGCGCGCCCGCGCGATGGAAGGGATGGTAATGTTGCCGGCTCTTTATGATTCGGTCCTGCGGTGGCAGGCGGAAAATCCGGATAAAGATTGGGTAGAATCCGGTTCTTTTAATTTACTGGATGTTGGTTCAAAAGGTACGATAAGCGGGGCCGGTACCGCATCAAAATTGTGCACGCCTAATTTTGTTTATACTTTTAAAACGAATAAAACCGGCAACATTTTTTTCGCAACGTTCCGCCACAAAGGCAAATATAGGGGAAACTTTTTTGCATATTCCGCCCAGTACAAGGATGGGGGGGAAGTCGTACCGGGAGATGCCCAAGTGTATTGTGCCCCGGTACACCAAAATGCCCACAATCCCGAAGAAGTTATCCAAAATATTTGCGAAATGATGGGGTATAAGGTGGACGAAAGCGGAAGCATAATAGGTATTCCTCTTGCAATACTTAATGAGATGTTGGATCATCATCAACATGTTGATGAGGCATTTTATAATTGCTAAACATTGTGGAGTTTTGATATGAGCAAAGGTTTTACGTTAATTGAACTATTGGCAGCGGTACTGATATTGGGGGTACTGTCCGCTATTGCTATGCCACAATACCGCAAAAGCATCGATCGTGCCCGTATGATGGAGGGTATTCAGGTGTTACCGGCCATATATGATTCCTACCAACGGTGGTACGCGGAAAACCCAGGTGTACCAACAAAAAACCCTCCGTCCTTCAATTTGGTGGATATATCCCTCAAAGGCCATGCGGGACCGGATCTTGTGAGGTTGGAGGAGTGGAAATCTCCGGTGTGGTTGACCCCCAATTTTGCCTATACAGTGACTCCTTCCAATCTCGATGAAAGCAATAAATATGGGGGGATGCTTGTCTATGGCGTCTATCGTAAAGGGAAGTATAAGGGTCAAATGTTTCTTTACAACCCTACCGGACTACTCTCAACTGACGGCGGGAATGCCCATGTGTTTTGTGTCCCGAAAATATTAATTTCTGCTAATCTCCCCGATGGGGCCTGTGAGTTACTGGGTTATAAATCCGATGATATCTATGAAGGCGAAGATGGAGCAGTGGTGTATGCGATGGTCAGAATGGGGAGTTGGCCCTCAGACATAAGAAACGAGGGATTGTACGACGGATTATAAAGGAGCAACAGATGAAAAAAGGTTTTACGTTAATCGAACTGTTGGTAGTGGTAATTATTGTAGCGGTGCTTACACGCATAGCATTGCCACAGTACCGCCGTGTGGTACAAAAAGCACGCGTGGCCGAGGCACAAGCCATGTTGCGCACGCTTTACGACTCCAGCGAACGCTTGGCGGTAGAATTTGGGGCAAAAGATTATGACGCTTTGTACAAAGATACTGCGCGGCGTCCGCGTGCTACTATCAGCAGAATGGATATGTTTGATAACAGCGGTGGGACGAATCGATTCCGGTTTGCTTGTAAAGTGACGAATTTTAGAATTATATGCAAACATTGGACGTACTCTTTGGTAACGCTTCACAATGATACGAGTTATGTGTCTGCCATAGATGCAAACGGAGACACGATAGTAGCCCTTAACCGGGAAAATATGAACTGGGTATGCCGACCGGGGGGCCCTGAACATGAAGCCAGAGGAACACAGAGTTGTATGGCGTATGATATCAACGATGACGATATGTTTCCCGGCGCAAAATTTGATGTTGAGGCCGATAACCTTTACTAAATAAGGAGAATATTATGCACAAACGAGGGTTTACGTTAATAGAGTTGCTAACGGTGGTGCTGGTAGTGGCTGTATTGGTCGCTATGGCTACGCCGATGTATGAAAAAGCAATCGAAAAATCGCACATGGCCGAAGCACGCAATATGCTCAAAGTAATATTGGAATCCAAATTGCGTACTCTTCAAACCATGGAAATGGACCATTATGGGTTCACAACGGAACAATATTTAGATCAACCTGATTGTCAGCCGGACAGACCCTGTGTCAGGGTTCCTGACTTAGATGATATGAACCACTACACGTTTGCGATGCACGCGTTGGATGCCAGCGTGTGTTGCACCGCCGATGGAAGTTATAGGGGGAGAGATTACGGCAGTGCCGGTAAAAATTCCTGTTTGCGTTGTGCGGGGGATGATCGTAACGTGCACGACTGGGAGCATAAGCAAGACGGATACACCAAGAGTTTTTTCTATTCGCTCTATCCCCAGGGCGACCACTTGCCTGCGGGCGTAGCGGAACATTTGGCCACCGGATACGGGGACGAGTCGACGGCCCTGAAAGACGCGCTATGTTCCAAGCGCATAGGGGTAGGAGATTTGGCCGGAGTTAATTTCTTATACATGGGATCTATTGTAACGGAAGGTCCGAAACTGTTTTGTTACGACCCGAAGTGGACCGCATCAGGAAAGGACCGATGTGAACCGTACGGTATGAAGAGCGTAACAGGTGGGTACGCGTGGTGTGGAGAAGGAACAACCGCTTATTAAAAGGATAACTATGAAAAAAACATTATTTCTATTTTTCCTACTAACGGGGGTATTACCCTCCTTTGCGCAGCGTGCTAGCACGGTAACAATGGTAACGAAGTTTCCGGTAACGTACGTTTCGTACGATACGTTGTACGCACAGCAACTCAAAGTAGGGTTGGACCGTAATAACCCTGCCATGCTTAAAATAAGGCAAGAACCTTCTCTGCCGAACCTAGCTGATCCGCTACAAACGGGCGATTTTGTTGCTTTGCGAAAATTGTCAGTCGAAGGCGTTCCCGGGTTGAAGGCGTCGAATACCACCATACAAGCAGATGTTGCTCTTGGCAATACGGCCGAACTTTGTTTGCCGTCCGTAGGTGATGACTTAATATTGGGCCAGCAGCCGCCGGCTCCGACACCGGAGCCAGGCCTTGCTATGGCTCGTTTCGGCCGGGGAAGATTGCGTGTCCTGGGCGCCGGCACCACTCTAGGGCTTGGCGTGCACGAGTTGGTAATCAAAGGTGGTGAGACCAATTTGCCCCCGGTAATTGAAAAACTTTCAAAACTGAACTGTGGTGGTGTTGGCAGGTCCGCCACTTGGGTTCTCGATGGCAACAAATACCACTTAAAGTGTAAAACCGCATCGTCGGTTCAGGATTTGAATCGTTACCTACGCGTTCCCGGCGTAAGGCAACAGAAAATATCTGATAGCAATGGGGTTTCTGCCAACCCTGTTGCCGAATGGCATTTTCCTGCTGTCTGGTCTCCGATATACTTTTGTAAGGTCCCTCTAGCCACCCCAACGGAAGACCTCAACAAACTTGCTACATATGAAACTAAGATTGAGGACGGAATGGCATGTAACGGCACCGCCAGCCCCGACTGTGTACGATTGCGTGAATGTACGATAGAGGACGGCTGTTTGTACGTAAAAGAAGACGGCAAATATGTAAATGAGGAAGATGGAAGGCCACTTGTATGGGAAAGTTGGAAGTGCGTAGATCTTAAAGACCTGTAGATATTCTTTACCGTAAAAACCCCCGCTTAGCGCGGGGGTTTTTATGTCTTATAAATCTTTCTAATTTCCGTTGTACCCGCAAGTTCCCGCTGGGAATTCCCGGGTTATATTACAAAGGAAACACCCTTTATTTCTTTTCTTTGTAAAGGGTTTTAACTTCTTTTTCCAACTCTGCCGGCGGGAGAGCCCCTGCCCGCAAGAGTATATCAAGCACGTCGGCACTGGTAAAATGTTTGTTGGTTTGGCGTGCATATTTTTTGTACAGCTGTGTGAGTGCTTCTCCTCCCACTACCGTGCTGACGTCCCGCCCCGGATGAGAGGCCAATTGGCGCAGCAGTTCTTCGGCTTGTTCTTGCGGGAATCCTTGGTCGCTGATTAAAAAATTCCATGCGTCACTGTATGTATACGCTTGCGTTTGCATCCGGTAGTCCGTCACCGCACCTACTGCGGTTAAATAATGGGCCCAGGCGGCAGCCAGTTTTTCTTCGGGTGTAACAAAGAAACCATTGTCTTGCGCCAACGTGAGTGCCAAATCATTCCAGCCGTTTTCGATACTGGCGCAGCCATAGTGCCTGCGCTGCGGGGAAAGGGAGGACGTTTGACGGTAACGGTAGTACATTCCGGGCACAAGCCACTGGCTGACAAACACTTTGCGCAGCGGCGTATTAAAATCCGTCTGTAACATTTCTTGTTGTGCCAAAGCGTTACCGCTGGGCACACGTACCCAAAAAGAATTCATATCTTCCTTCGGCATAAACAGGAACGGTTGCTGATAGGCATAATAGGCCGGCAACGCTTTGAGTTGCGGCATTTGCGTAAACGGTTTGAGAACGCCCGCTTTCCATAATTGCACCGCCGACGCAGCCGTTTCTTGCGACAACAGTTTCAGTACGTCCGTATTTTCTTCCGGTGCCGGGAAATCTTTTGCCAATTTATAAAAGTGATTGGCAGAAGGGGGAACATATCCTTTTTTCTTACGCCGCACCGGTTTGGTAGGTACTTCGCGCGTGGAATCTCCGTCCACCACGGTAATATCTTTCCCTTCCAAGGTGGCTTCAAACGGTTTGAGCGCGGCGGCCAAGGCACGCTGGGTGGTATCCAAATGTTTTTCCAATTGGCGTTTGAGGTCTGCCGGCTTGGCATCAATTTGGTAGCGGTGGTGCAAAAATTCATGGTACAAATTGCTTCCCATGCGGAAATCGGTAGGGTCCTCCCGTTGGGAAAGCTCTTTAAAAAAATCAAAGAGTTCTTTCACGGCATTTTGTGCATTTGCCGTCTGATTTTTTAAATCTTCCAACATAAACTCGTCCAACGCTGTGGCCAAAAGCCCTTGGATAATTTCGTCCAAACCCAGTTGGGCATAGTATGTTTTTTCCATCGCCAGTTGTGCCAGGAAGGGGGAAACTTGTGTGAGATTTTGTTTGGCTTGCGCTACCAGTTGCGGCAATTCTTCCAACCGGGCCAAAGCCGTTGCGTTGCGCACGCGGGGTGCGTTTTTGTCGGTAAGGAACAAAGCGTAAATACTGTCAAGTGCTTGGGTGTAGTAAAGCGGATCATTTTTAGAGGGCGCGGTTTGCAACCACCACTGGCGGGCATTCAACGCACGGGAAAATAAATCAAAATCCAATTTTCGCTCATCGGACAAAAAGTTAGTTTTTACAAGGCCCACATCCCCTTTCACGGAGCTCAAGGCCTGGATAGTTTGTCTTTCCTGGTGTTGGGTGCGGATGTTTAATTTTTGGTTGGATGAAGACATTTCTTGCAAGGATGCTTCCTCCGGAAAGAAAAAAGCAACCAGCGAATCATAGCGGTTGACCGCGTTTTTAAACGCGTTTTCTTCCATAATTACGTCCACACTGCTAATATTCCCCAATTGGGCATACAGCGGTAAAGTTCCTAAAACGGTGAGCAATGTAACCATTCCTTTTTTTATCATAACGTGTCCCTTTTACCAAAATACAAAAATAACTATCTACTATTTTACACTTTTAGCACGGTGCCTTGTCAAATAACCCGCCAAACGAATCATCCACATTTGTACCGCAGCGGATTGGAAAGAGAACTTTACCCGTCTTTTTAATTTTGCTATAATCTATATATCCGATTTAGGGCCATTAGCTCAGTTGGTAGAGCAGACGCCTCTTAAGCGTAAGGTCGTGAGTTCGAGCCTCACATGGCCCAATTTCTCAAACAAAAGGACGGATGGCGGAACTGGTAGACGCGTACGCCTTAGGAGCGTATGGATTACTCCGTGAGGGTTCAAGTCCCTCTCCGTCCATATTTTTCGGTCCGTCCGATATATTAAGGAGTCAAAGATGTCTATTTTCAAAGCCGCACAAGCCGGGGAAGTGAAAACCAAACAACTTAAAAAAGAAGGATGCCGTGTTACCTTGGCAGTCGATGTCACCCCGGGACTGGTTACCAAAAATTTTCAAAATGCCGCCGTTCAAGTGCAATCTCGTGCCCAAATGCAAGGGTTTCGCGCCGGGAAAGTACCGCTTGATTTAGTCAAACAAAATTTTGCCGGGCATATTAAAGAACGTGCCGTAGATTTAACGATCAAATCGGCCATCAATGCGGCTATTCAAGAAACCAAATTGGATGCTGTGGCCGTACCCACGTTAACCAAAGCGGATTTTAATACGTTTGAAGACGGCAAACCTTTTGCTTTTGAAATGGAAGTAGACGTAGCACCGGAATTTGAAGTGCGCGATTATAAAGGTATTGAAATTACCAAGAAACCGGAAACCGCTACCGAAGAAGAAGTTGCGGAAAATATCAACCGCGTGTTGGATGCCAATGCCCGCTTGGAAAGTGCCGCCGAAGGTGCCGTTATTGACGATAAATGCTACGCGGTAGTACACTACCAAGGCAAACGCAACGGCAAAGATGATTATAAATTAAGTGCCGACAGCGAACTGATTGACATGTCTGCCCCGCAGACCATGAACGGTTTGGCACAAGCCATCACCGGGTTGAAAAAAGGCGAAGAGAAAGATTTTGAAGTAAAAGAAGGCAACGACACGCTTTCTTTCCATGTAACGGTAGACGATATCAAAAACAAAATTGTACCCGCTTTGGACGATAATTTTGCCAAAGATATGGGGTTTGATACGCTCAAAGCCCTCAAAGCCAAAGTGAAAGAATCGTTAGATGCCGAGGCCAAACAATTCTCCAACCGCGACGAAATCAACCAAATCGAAAATCATTTGGTCAAAATGAATAATTTTGAATTGCCCCAATCGCTCGTGAATGAATATACGGAATCTTCGTTACACAATTTTGTGCATCAAATGACGCAAATGGATCCGCATAAATTGACGGCCCAGCAACACAAAATGTTCGAAGAACGTATACGCCCCAGTGTGGAAAAAGATTTGCGCTTGGGATACATTGTCCACGCCATCGCCAAGAAAGAAAACTTGGAAGCCACCGAGGCCGATTGGAAAGCCGAATTAGACAAGAGTCTTGCTTCCAATACCAAAAAATCGGATGAGAAAAAAATCAAAGCTTTCTTTGATGAACGCAAAGACCAAATCTTGGCCACGCTGACGGAACGGAAAGTATTTGAGTATCTCAAAAAAGAAGCAACCTATAAATAAAGTTTTCAAATTCAAACATCTAGCCCTTGATTTTTTCCTCACGTGCCTTTGCGTGTACGTTTCGGGAAAACTTACAAGGGCTATCTTATTTTAATTTGAAAGCTTTATGCGTTAACACTCTTACCCGTCCTCCAAATTCAAACAATTATCCCTTGATTTTCCCTCACGTACCTTTGCGCGTAGGTTGTAAGAAATTTTCAAGGCCCGTTTATATGGTATATAAACTAAGTTTTTAAGGTTCAAAATACCATCTGACGGAACCATTTTAAAAAATAGGTCTAAAGACCTAGATGGCTCTAGGTCTAAATACCCTTGTTTTTACAAGAATTTTTTTTTATCCTATGAGTAGAAGGAGAAACCAAATCGTACAAGGAGGAAGTTATGAAAAAATCAGCACTTTTGTTAGCAGCAGTTTTTGCAGTATGTTTTGCTGCTCCGGCATTTGCACAAAACTATGGGGCAAATAACCATTTAGAGGATTTCCCTGGCCAAGTTAGTCAAGTGTGCAAATGCGTTGGAGAAATGTGTAAACGTGCTGGAGAATGGCTTGTTGAAACTGTGGAGAGTTCCGGTATTGGTAAATGCGGATATGCAACGGGGATTCCCCCGACCACCATCCAGCAGCAAACTAAAAAAGCCGAGAAAGGAGCTAAAAAAGACAGTGTAACGGGTGCAAAAGCAGGAAAAGCAGAAAAAGCACCTAGCAAGAACAATATTAAAAATGCCGTAAAACGCAATGCGGCCAAACAGAAAGCGGCTAAAAACACTTCGAAAGAAACTAAGAAACAAGATGTGTACATGCCGTTGGGAAGCCCTGCTCCAGGCGGATCTTCCGATATGGCAGCAGCTAAAATTCTGGGTTATTAAGAAGCTTTAAAAATTGCTTAAAGCCGCAAAACGGCTAATCTCCCCGGACCTCCTGCCGGGGAGATTTTTTTTATTTCAAAGCACTATTTTACATATAGGTAAGATCTTTAGCCCCCTATTTAAAAGTAATCTAAAAGGGGCTTTTCTTTTTGCTCGTAAATTCCTACAATACTAACAGTGGGTATTACGTCTTAAAAAAGGGGTTTGTATGTTGGATTTGGTAGCATCTCGCAAAGAGACGCTTTACATGAAAGTAATCCGGGTGTTGTTAAGCACCCTTTTTCTCGTCGTACCTCTTATCTTTTTTACAGACCTGACCGCCAATCCGTTTTTTGCACAAAATGTGTTGCTCTACAGTTTATTGGCCCTGCTTTACGGCACTATGGCCGTCAAATTCTTGCGCACAAAATCCATCGATTTTACACAAACCTTTTTTGATTTGGCTTTTTTCCTGTACGTTCTTTCGTGTGCCATGGGGTGGCTTTCCGCCGTTTCTTCGGCTCCGCAAGCGTTGCGCCAAACGATGTTCTACGGACTTCTCAACTACGGCACGTTGTTGCTAATTGTGGCGTTGGGCGCTTATATTTTAAGTAAAAATATAGTTTTCTCCGGCACCATTGAAAGTAAAACAAATTACATTTTGCTTTTCTTTGTGTGGGGGGGATTGTGGTATTTATTCCCGCATCTGAAGACATTTTCCTCGTCGCAAACGTTCTTTGCGCAATTATTTGATTGGTATGCCTTGTTGTTGTGGGGAATAGGTGTGTATCTAGGCGTGCGTGTACTAAAAAAATTAACGCAAGAAAATATTTTGGTACTCATTTTTGTAGCCGTGTTTTTGGCATGCTGTTACGGTGTGTTGCAAGCGTTGGGGCTTGAATTTGTGTGGCCCTTTGAGTTGGACCAATTTGCTACCAAGGCATTTTCTACCTTCGGAAATCCGAACTTTCTTTCTTCGGTAGTAGTCATGTTGTTGCCGGCGTTGCTGGTGTATTACATGCACACGGACAGTAAAAAAGATTTTATCGTTTACGGGTTGTTGGTGTTGGTGTATGTGTTGTATTTGTCGTTCGGGTTGGCGCGTTCTTGTTGGATTGGCGCGGTGGCCGGGCTTTTTATGATGTGGATGTTCGGCACGTTACGTTCACTGATTTGGAAACGCAAAGGCCGTGTGTTTTTGTTGACGTTATTGGCTGCGTTGGCAGGTTGGTGGTCCGTGTATGTGAAAGGGCCCGATGCCGTCAGTCCCGTGGCACTGCGCGCGCAAGAATTAGCGCAGGTAACCCCTTCTAATTTTACATTGAACGTCGGAAAAGACGAGATTTTTCAATCTCTCCATCAACGGTTGCTGATGTGGGATGTATCCAAAGAAATTTTCTTAAACCGCCCGGTATTGGGTAGCGGGGTGGGAAATTTTCAAATGGCATTTGCGCAAAAACAGCCCACCACTTTGCTCAAATTTCCGAACCTGCGCGAACTCAAAACCATTACCAACGCTCCGCACAACGAGCTTCTCTTTCAGGCGGCGCAAGGCGGTATCGTCGGATTGGGATTGTTTGTTTTTATGTTTATGGTGCTTTTTCTGGAAGTCAAAGATTTTGCCGCACATAAAAAAGAAGGCCATAAAAAGCAACTGCTGCAAGCATTGTTTTGCGGTATACTGGGTATGTTGGTGGACAACATGCTTAACATCTCTTTGCACGCGGTTGTGCCCGCGTTTATATTTTGGTGGATTATCGGTGCGGAAGTAAGCGGCGTCGGAAAAGAGGAACGTAAAATCGTCATTACCGCCAACCCCGCTACCAAGGCAGTGGCATTGACTGTTTTGGGGTTGAGTTTTTTGGTAATTATTTGGCAGGGAATTTGGTTCGCCAGCGAGTATTATTCTTTTACCGGGCAAAAAGAACTCGCTGCGGCAAACACGCCGGCAGCTGCTACACATTTGCAACGGGCGTTGCGTTTGTATCCCGCCAATACAGAGGCCGGTTTCCGTCTGGGATTATTGCATTTGGGCCGCCGCGATTATCCGGCTTCGTTGCAAGCGTTTGAAAAAACATTGTCCGCGGCTTCTTATTACGAGGAAGTATATTATCATGCGGCCTTGGCAGCGTTGGGAAACGGCGATACGAAAAAAGCCGTTCATTATTTGCAAGATCATTTGAAATTACATCCGTATCATTTGCAGGCCTATCACGTGTTGGCGGAGTTATTGCAAAAACAAATTTTGTACGCGGATGAAACATCGCAAACGTTGTTGGAACGTGCCTTGACCTTGTTCCCGTACGAAACGCAATTGTGGCGGCAAGTCGGCGAGATTTATGCGAAACTGGGCGAAACGGAAAAAGCAAAAGATACCTATTTGCGCGGTTTGTTGGTGGATACATTGGACGCAGAACTTTTGCGCAGGTTGGATCGTCTGTATCCCAAAAAAGAAGACAAACCTACGTTGCTTGCACAAGCGCGCACATTGCAAGAGTACAACGCAAAGGCAAATAAATTTTCAAAAATGTCTGCTCCCTATCAAACCCGTTTGCGTGCAGATGTGGAGCGGTATATCGAACAACATCCGCAAGATACAAACGGACCGATTTTGCTGGCACGGATTCTTTCGTTAGCCGGCAATGATATTAAAGCAAAGGAAGAGTTGGAGAATGTGTTGAAAAAATTTCCGGATGATTTGTGGGCTAATTTGGCTTTGTCGACGTTGTACTACAAAGCGGAAGATGTAGAAAAAGCCAAGAAGTCCTTGCAAAATGCGTTGTTTTATTATCCGGAAAATCAAATAGCAACGGCGCGTTTGGAAGCCCTGTCAAAAATCAAAGGGAGCTAATTTAAAAAATTTTCTTTACAAAACGTGCGAAATTGCTATAATGTTCGTATCTGTGTGTGAGGGTGTACGATCTTATATCAGTGAAGGAAAGGTACATGATAAAACAAATAAAAATTTCTACAGCCGTTGTACTTTCTGTGTTGGGAATGTCGACGGTATTTTTTAATACGGCATTTGCTGCGTCTGCCGCCAAGCAGTTGGAAAAAGGGATCTCCTTGTACAACGAAAATAAGACAAACGAAGCCATGGATTATTTTATCGATGTAATGCTTAACGGTAACTCGGAACAAGTGGCCCAAGCCAACCGGTATGTGAATATGATTCACAACCAAATGGGCGGAATTCAAAATCCGGTGGAAGTAGATGTAAATTATAACGAGGGTGCATTGCGCCAAGGCATAAACAATATGAACGCGGCTGCCAACGATGCTTGGAACAATGTGCAAGCACAAGCCAATCAAATTGCCGCGCAAGAACAACAAATGCGCCAAGACATTTACAATCAACGTGCCGCGTTGCAAGATGCGTACAACACCAATTTGCAAAATGTACAAAATTCTGTCGATCAGCAAATCAACCAAATTCAAAATGATGCGCAACAAGCAGTGAACGATTTAAACACGGTTCCCGCTTGGATTGATGACCAGGTAAATGCCGGTTACGACAATGCCCAACGCCAAGTACAATATGTGGCGGACGAAGTAAACAACGGCATGCAAAATGTAGCCAATACAACCTATCAAACATATCAAAGTGCCTACCCGGCCGGAACGGAAGATATGACCGTTTCGCAAGTACTTTCCAATCAATGGGAAGCTCCGGTTGATTCTTCCATGGCTCCTTCCGGATATGAAACCGGCAGTACGGTAGTGACGGATGCCGGATATTACCCGACTCCCCAAACCACAGCCGTACCGGGATATTCTGTTTATAACGATTTGAGCTCTCCGGAAGCCGTAGAGGCACGCAGTGTGTATACGCAACAAAAAGTAGATCACATGCGCCAGTCCGCGTTGGACCGCATTGCCGCTACGCCCGGTGTACACCTCTATATGCGTGACGGATGGCCGGATGCCATTGATATCGATGACGGCGTTGTTTTCCAAGGATCGAATTTCCGACCGGAAGCGTTACCGCTTTTGAATGATATTTACGAAGTATTAGCCATTACGCAAGGTGCGGAATACGTTATTTTGCCCGCCGGTTCTTATACCGATGATGTTACGTTAAGCGGCATTCGCGAGGCCATGGCGCTCAACTCCTACTTTGTGAAACGCGGTATTTCGCAAGGCAAACTCTACTATAATATGGGGTTGGTGGATAAAGAGGCCCCGGCACAGTTTGCCAATTTAAAAGGATTGTCCATCGTATTTGATTACGATTCCAAATTGCCGGCTGCAATGCCTAAAAATATGGACAATGAAACCAATCCGCTTTTGAGCATGGCGATTGTCCCGCAATGCCATGCCATCGACACCTCCTTAGGCGAAGCGTACGGAATTGATTTCTCCGTATTGGAAACAGTAAATAAAATTGATAACTGGGTGTTGCAAGTCGTACAACATGGTCGCGACGGTAAATACTATGTTGTCCGCCAGTTGGAAGGATTCGGGCCGATTTATCACCTTATTTTGTGGAACGGACGCAAAGGTATTTTAGGGCCGGAACTTCCTTGCGGTAAATATACCGTTGTGTTGACAGCAACCGATACCCAAGGCAACAAACAAACATTGCGTCGCCGCTTGGTGGTAAAATGCAATTCGAGCCAATCGGATAATATTACCGCTTTCTGTGGTGTAAAAGAGCCGGAAACATCCGTACAAGCCATCAAAGTTACCACGGTAACAAAGAGTTTGAATTATAAATCTGCCCGGTTGTGGACGAAACCGCGCCGCACGATGGGAGGCACCGCCGCCGCTAAGGCCAAAACAACGGCCGCTGCAAAATCGACGGCTGCTTCTACGGCCGCGTCTGCATCTTCCGCAGAAGAAAGTAATACCTATACATATACAAAGACGGTAACCAACATTGTACAAGAGGATACCTCTTTGCCTGCTACGACAACTACTACACGGACGGTTTCTTCGTCAGATTCCTATTATGAAGATGTTCCTGCGGATTTGACGACCACAACCAATCCGTATGCCACGTCGTACACTGAAACGACATATACGGAGAAATAAGCGAGAGCGTTATGAGTATTTCGGAAACGTTAATCGGCCGTAATATGCAAGCACACCCGAATTGTTTGGGGGTGTACATCAGCTTGAATGAAATTTATGTAGCCCAAACCGCCAAAAAGGATGGGGGAACCGTGTTGGAATCTTTGGTGCGCGTTCCTGTGTCCGGAGTAGATCGCAACGCTTTAAAACCATTGGATTTAAATGAAGCATTTTTCCTGCAAGACGGTTGGAGAGATGCACTCAACAAAATCACTTCTAAAAAGAAATGGAAAACACGTAACGTAGTGGTCAGTTTAGACGCTCCGTTCTGCTTGTTGCGCCATTTCATTATTCAAACTACTTTGGAACGGAAGTCGTGGAAAAGCGCGATTCCGTTGGAAGCCCGCAAATATATTCACTTCCCGTTTGAAAAAGCGGAGTGGGCCTACCACGCCTACGAATTTGAAACAGCGGCTACCCACCAGAAACGCTTGGGTGTGATGTTTACCATGACCAGCCGTACCATCATTGACCGTTTGAAAAAAGGTTTTAAGGCCGTCGGGTTAAATTTGATATCGGTGGAAACATCCGCGTTGTCATTGGCCCGCACTTTTACCGATGCGGACAAAGAAGCGGTGGGGAACAGTGGTCGGATTTATTCTTTCTTTGGCGACAGCAACGCAAACTTTGTCTTCTTAAACGAATACGTTCCGGTGTTGCTGCGTGAGGTGGAAATTGCCGGTGCAGCTCCGGCCGAACATCGCCGTTTCGAACTTACCAACAGTACGGAATTTATTGCAAAACAATTGGAAAGAGATCCTTTTGAAGAAGCTGTAATTACGGGCCGCAATGTAGAACAGTGGGTAGGCGCGTTAGAAGCCGATTCTAAAAAACCGGTCCGCCGTTGGAGCTTAAAAGAAGTATATGGTATCGAAGCGCGGGAAGAAGGAGAGTTGGCCGCTGTCGGTGCCAGTATTAAATTTTTTGATGCAAAAATTCCCGATGTTGATTTTACAAAAGGCAACCGCTTAAGTTCTTATGAATATAACGCCAGTTTGACCTTATGGAAAATCGTTGCGCTAATCGGTGTGTTATGCTTGTTGTTTATCGGATTTAAATATTTGGGTTTGCAAAGCAGTAACCGGGAATTAGCCAAAGAGCGGCGTTCTGCACCCAAAGTAGCGGACGATTTTAAAGGGTTAACCGGCAGCCAAATTTCTTCCAATTTAAATAACATGAAAACACAAAACAATAATTTGGAAGGATTGGTAAAGAATACGGTTTATATTACCCCTGTATTTGAGGAATTGGTAGATAGTATTCCCGACAAAGTGTGGGTAACTTCCATTAAATATAACGGAGATTTCCCGGCACAAAACAATAATCGTTCTATTGTGATGGACGGCCGCATTAAAACGGATAAAGGGGGAAAGGCAGATTTGGCTTTGGGGAACTCCTTTAGAGATGCTTTTGCGGCGATGCCGACAATCAGCCAAATTTGCGGCAACACGGCCAGTATTAATTTTCATCAGATTGCGGGTTCCGGCTCGAATAAAGAAACAACCTTTACCTTAAATTGTTCGTCAGCCGGTAAGGCAGGGAGGCGTTAATCGATGAAAAAGATATTAAAAAATCAACAAGTCATGGATTTCCAACGCGGACTGCAAGATGTAAAAACAGTTGCGCAAGAGGGACGGTTTATTCTCTTTCTCAAGCAATTGATCGCGGTAGGGCTTTGTTTCTTTTTGGTCCACTATGCCGTCGGAAAGTTCCAAGAGAAAATCAAAAAGAATCAAGATCAGATCAGAGCCATTGCCATACAAAAAAAGAGCGAAAAGGAATACATGGCTAACAAGCAAAAATTGATTACGCTGGAACCGCTTTTTCCGGACGTATCGGAGAAAAACCAATGGCTTACCAGCCGTTTATTGGATTTGTTTAAGAAAGCCGAAATCGGGATGCAGCTCGAAGGAAGCCAGTCCGAAAATGCCAGCAACGCCACGTACATTGTGGCCAGCCAGTCCGTCGGTGCTGTAATGAATTATGAAACATTGGGCAAATTTTTGGAACAGACAGAAAATCTGAATGATTTTCTGCGCGTGTCCAACGTATCCGTTACGAAGGATACCAATTCTCAAAACATCGGTAAAAATAAGGTCTCGCTCCGGTTTAATACCATTTTCTTAAAACAAAAAATCGGTCCCAATATTTTTAAGAATTATAAAGAATTGGTGGCACAGCAACGAAAAGCCCAAGAAGGGGGAAAATAACCATGATGAAAAGAAATTGGTTATTGGGGATTATAATTTTAGCGGGAAGTACAATCGGGTTTGCGCAAGCCGCATCGCAATCTTCCGAACCCTTGTCCGCGCAAGTTGCGATCGGGGATGCAACTCCCGCCGCGGAGGGCGAAGGTTTTGTGGCGCCGCGTGAAGAGGTAAAGCAAGCAGCTGCTCCTGCTGAAGCTCCGAAGGTGGTGTTTAATCCAAAAAATAAAAAGGATCCAACCCTTTCCCCGGACGACATTTTATTGTTAGAATATAGGGAGAGAGAGCGTTTGCATGCGTTGGAAATGGAGCGCGAACGCAAACTGGCGGAAGAACGTCGCAAAAAAGCGGAAGCCGAACGGCTGCGGCAATTGGAATTGGAACGTGCCCGGGATCCGTCTCGTGAAATCCGTAACAAGATTCACGTTTCGGGCGTCATCGGTAAAGAAGTTTTTATTGGCAGTAAAGTTTATACGATTGGAAATAAAGTTTTGGGCGCACGTATTGAAGAAGTGCATCCGGAATATGTAATATTTTCGTATAAAGGTCAACGTTTTAGAAGGAATGTAAAGCTGTAAACAAATTGTTAAGTAATTCAAACAGGAGGATGGATGATAAATCGTATTGTAGTGGTTTTGTCCATGATAACGTTGCTCAGTACTGTTGGAGCGGCGCAAGAGGTTCGACCGGTTCTACCCGGCGATCCAACCGTTGTTTCCCAACAAGATAATGCTGGGCTTTACAAAGAGGCGGAAGAAGAATCTTCCCCCTTGGATCGTAAGGTTTCTATTCGGGTATCTAACGTACCGATATCCGTATTCTTGAACAGTATTACGACCCAGGCCAAAGTAAACTTTATTATGAGCGAAGAATTCGCGAATAAAAAAGTAACGGCTTCGTTGACGCGCGTAACAGTGCGCGAAGCGTTGGACACGTTGTTGCGTGTGCACGGCTTGGCCTATCAACGCATTGGTAAGAGCGACAGTTACGTTGTAACCAAACGCTCCAGCGATGCGCCGGATACCATTACTAAGATTTATACCCTTAGCTACGTTTCGTTACAGGAATTGGGCGGCAGCGGGAGCGATCTGACCAGCTCTTTAGGCAGCACTTCCAGCAGTGGCAGCTCCGAAGGATTAGGTGGTTCCATCGGGGGTGGGTCTTCTATTTCTTCCATCATTCAAAGCATGTTATCCCCGGTAGGAAAAATTGCCATCGATCCGCGCACCAACAAACTCATCATTACGGACGTGCCGGAAATTTTCCCGCAAGTGGAAAATATCTTGGCTGAATTGGATATTCGCCCTCCGCAAATTTTGATTGAAGCACAAATCGTCGAGGTCAACAAGACCAGCGGTTTGAGTTTAGGTTTTGAATACGGCGGTACCGGCGGAACGATGATTAACGTGACCGCTCCTACGCGCAGCTTGTACGCGGATTTCTTCCACCGCAAAAATGTATTGGGTGAAAAAATGCACGGGTGGAACTGGATTTTCCCGACACAAGCGGAAGTTTCCGGCGATAGCACCAAAACCGAAACGACCAGCGAAGGCGGCGTAGCTACCAATTACGACAAAGGGGACACGGAAGCCGGTGTATTAAACTGGTCCGCTTTTAACATTGTGCTGCGCAGCTTGTTGACGCGCGGGGAAGCCAAATATTTAGGTAAACCCAAAGTGGTAACGCTCAACAACAAAAGAGCGATGATTCAAGCCCAAACAGATGCGACCGTCGGTCAAATCATGAGCCAATCCGGTTCCAGCTCTGGTGAAGGAATGACCACTACCTCGGCCGAACGTAAATCCGTAGGGTTGACGTTGAACGTAACCCCGCAGGTCAACCGCGAAGGGTATGTAACGTTGCTCGTGGAACCGTCTTATTCCGATATCGTTTCTTCCGGGTTTGATTTCTCCAAAGATACCACCACGCGTTCCGCTTCTACGTTGGTACGTGTGAAAAACGGGCAAACCGTTGTTATCGGCGGTTTGTTATCTTCCCGTGAATTGGACCAAACCCGCAAAGTTCCGTTGTTAGGAGATATCCCGATATTGGGTTGGCTGTTTACCAGCAAAACCAAATCCAAAAGCACAACGGATTTAGTCATCTTTATTACCCCCACTATTTTAGCTGAATAAAATATAAATCCCGCCCCTGCAAGGGGGCGGGAGTAGAAAGAGGAGTCGGAAATGGCAAAACAGTTAGGTGAAATTTTACTCGAAAAAGGCCACTTGGATGAAGTACAGTTACGCCAGGCGCAGGTATTTGCCAAACAGAATGAAGTGTCCTTAGTAGAGGCCATTGTGCGTTTGGGTTTCTTGACGGAAGAACAAGTAACCATGGCGCAAGCCGCTTATTTTTCTATTGATTATGCATCCAAAGAAAACGGTATTTTAATACCGGAACGAGAGCAAAATTTAAATGAAATCATTCCGGAAAAGTTTGCCCGCGAAAATATGATTATGCCGTTGTTTGTGGAAGATGATATTTTAGCTGTTGCCTTGTTAGACCCCACAAACGTTTTCCTGCTTGAAAACTTAAAAATGATTTCGGGCAAGCAGATTCGTCCGTTTATTACCACCAAATCCCAATTACTTGCCGTCATGGACGCTTTTTATTCCAAAAAGAACTATTTGGAAGAAGTCATGGTGGAAGCGGCGCGTACGCCCGCGGCTAATGCTGTTAACGAGGACGAAGACGAAGACCTTGATAACGTCGGTGTTTTGGATTTGGACCGTTCCGCCTCCGGCAGTTCCCAATACGTACGGCAGGTAAACGCTATTTTGCGTCAAGCCATTTCGGAGCGCGCCAGTGATATTCACTTGGAAATGTTCGATGAGCGCGTCAGTTTGCGTTTCCGTATTGACGGTTCCCTTTACGAACGTACCACCCCTGCCAAAGAAGCTGTAAATGCGATTATTTCCCGTATTAAAATTTTGTCAAAACTAGACATTGCTGAAAAGCGTCTCCCGCAGGACGGCAGTTTTACCATTCATTATCAAAACCGCGCTATCGAAGTCCGTGTTTCTGTGTGTCCGGCAGTGTTTGGGGAAAAGTTAGTGCTTCGTATTTTGGATAAAGGATCCGGCGAAATGAACATTGATAAACTCGGGTTCGAACCCATCCAAAAGAAAGCGTTTTTGGACGCCGCTCAATTGCCGCACGGTCTTATTTTCTTAACAGGTCCTACGGGGTCCGGTAAATCTACCACCTTAAACGCGGTGTTGACTTCCATTCGTACCCCAGAATTAAATTTTATGACGCTGGAAGACCCGGTCGAATACAAGTTGGCCGGTATCAGCCAAGTGCAGGTAAAACCGGCCATCGGGCTTACTTTTGCGGCGGGGTTACGTTCGTTCTTACGTCAAGACCCGGACGTCATCCTAGTAGGGGAGGTCCGCGATAACGAAACGGCAGAAGCGTGCTTAAAAGCGGCACTTACCGGTCACTTGGTGCTTTCCACTTTGCACACCAACGATGCTTTGGGGGCTGTTCCTCGTTTAATTGACATGGGGATGGAACCGTTCCTATTGGCCAGCTCTTTGGCGTTAGTGGCTGCGCAGCGTTTAGTCCGTGTTTTGTGTCCGTATTGCAAAGTGCCCTACGTACCGGATGCAATGACGTTAGACCGTATGATTAAAGAAGGGCACTTAAATCCCAAAGAAGCAAATACCTGGACGTTTTTCAAATCGGTAGGATGTCCGAAATGTTTCGGTACCGGGTTCAGCGGTCGCCGTGCTATTTATGAAGTATACCGCATGAACGAAGAAATGCGTAACATCATTTATAAAACACAAGATTTGGTAGAGCTCAAACGCGCAGCGATACGTTCGGGTTCGCTCAATTTGCGTGCCAACGGATGGCACAAAGTGATACGTGGTCAGACGACCATTGATGAAATTTTATCAATCACAACTGCAGACGAATAAGAGGGTTTATGCCAAAGTATACATACGTTGTAAAAGATGTAAACGGTAAAACCATGCGCGGTACTGCCGAAACAGACAGTTCCGACCGCTTGGTACATGCACTACAAAACAAAGGATATATCGTATTGGAAGTAAAGGAAGGCGGTTCGGTCGGCTTGTTTTCCAAAGCAACGGGGCCGAAGTATTACGGTGGCAAAGTGCCGGGCCACGTACTTGCTTTCTTTGCGGAACAGCTTTCTACTCTTATTGCCGGGGGTGTGCCGTTGGTGCGCGCCATTCACTTGTTGGGGGAATATGCTTCCAACAAACGTTTGGGGTTTGTGTTGCGACAAGTGGCCAAAGATATTTCCAGCGGGCAATCTTTCCATGATGCTTTGTCCAAGCACCCCAAAACATTTATCCCCTTTTGGTTGGCCTTGCTTCAAGCCGGGGAAGTCGGCGGGCAATTGGCGGAAACATTGATGCAGATTTCTGCCTACACCAAAACGCAGGAACGAATGAAAAGCCGTATCATTACGGCTATTACATACCCGGCTATTTTGGCCGTTTCCTCCGTTGGGGTATTGGCTTACTTTATTTTAGGGATTGTACCTACCTTCCAACAAATCTTTACAGAATTCAACATCGAGTTACCGCCTCTTACCACGGCGGTAATAGCGGTATCTTCGTTCCTTACCAATTATTGGCTTTTGCTGGTGGGCTCGGCCATTTTCCTGTTTGTGGTGTTCCACTTCTGGACGAAGACCGTTTCCGGTAAAAAGCGTTGGCACTCTTTCTTGCTTACCATGCCGATTTTCGGTAATTTCCTTAAAAGCATCTATTACGACCGGTTGCTTTCCACAATGTCCACCTTGCTCAGAAGCGGTGTAACCATTTTGAACGCATTGGGCGTATTGGAAGAAGCTTTCTACGGGAACGTGATTATTCAAAACGCTTTGAAACAAATCCGTACCGAAGTCGCCGCCGGTCGTTCTATTTCCGATTCCTTTGCGGATACACACGTATTTCCCGGGTTGATGACGGAAATGATGCGCATGGGAGAAGAATCCGGTAAGTTACCGAGTATTATTGCTACGTTATCCAAGTTCTACGCGGATAACGTGGAGCAATTTATCGCACGCTTTTCAGCCGTTATAGACCCTATCTTGATTGTCGGTGTGGGTAGTATAATCGGTGTAGTAGTAGCTTCTATTTTCTTGCCGATTTTCAAACTGTCTCAAATCGGCGGTGGAAACTAATTTTGGAGGAAATTATGCACAAAAGAGGTTTTACATTAATTGAGATTTTAACGGTAGTTGTCATTATATCGTTGGTAGTGACCATGGCGGTTCCCGCTTACAAAAGGTCCAAAGCTTCCGGCCAGTACGAAAGAGCCAAAGGACAATTGGCTCAGTTGGGTATGGCGGTAAAGACCTTGCAACAAGATTTGACAGATCTTTCTGCTTCCTGTCAATTTCCCGTTGTGTCGGGTAGCAGCGCCGGCGTTGTATACATGGAATTTCAGCACGAGTGGCAGACGGATGGTTTAACGCTGGGTCCAAACGCCGAGGAGAATCCGGACATAAGACAAGTATGTTGCAAACCGTTACCTGCAGAGACACATAAATGTTATGGCCAACGTCTTTTTGCGAGGGGCTATTTGAACGAAATGGTGTTTGACAACGAGGAAGCGAATACGCTTGAAGGATATAAGTTCTATGTTTGTAATCCGAAGGCAACACCGATGAGTTCTCCGAGTGGTTGGAGAAATGCGTACGGTTGCAAGAAAAGAGGTGAAACGGGCGATAATTTTGTATCGGCGCAACCGGTGGTTTCCATGCAGTTACAGACAGCAAAAACCAATCCGTCGGAAAGTGACTCCGATATGGAAGAATATAAAAGGGCGGAGCGTTTGCCCTTTTTCCGCGCGGTGTTTATGTCGGACGGGACTATTGAACGCCAAACGTTCGAGCAAGCCAAAGAAAGCGAAACCAGTTCGAGTAGCGGCGGTGGGCCTTCCGGACCCCTCGGGTAAACCGATACTCCTGTAAAACAGAAAAGTTTAAAACCTACTTGAAATTTTTGGTTTTTCTTGCAATACTAGTACGAGAGGTACTTTATGCATAAAAAAGGGTTTACGTTACTGGAATTGTTAATGGCTGCCGCAATCATCTCTGCATTGGCGGTGGTGGCAACTGCTACTTACCGCGCGAAAATACTGGACGGGTACGCGGCGGATGCTAAAAACCAAGCCCGTGTTGTTGCGATGGCTGTACGGCTGTTTGAGCTGGAGTATTCCGTCCGCCTGGGAGATTCAGAAATGCCGAATGTACCCGTAACGCGAGTCACGTGTGCCCCGTCGAATTCTGCTGAAGATAGTGCAACCGTTATGATGGTTTCCTGCGGGTTTTTAGAGAACCGCGGGTGGGGGGTTAAGGAAAAATTTTCCCTCGAGATTGACAAAACCCACACTCCGACACGTGTGTGCGTGTCAGGCGCTGCCGAATTGCCCATTCAGTATAGGGGCCAATTTGTTTGCATAGATTCAGTAACCGGCGAAGAAGTAAATCCATAGGAAATGATATGAACAAAGGTTTTACATTAATGGAAGTATTGGCGGTGGTGATGGTATTGGCATTGGTCGGTGCCATGGCAGTACCTTCGTTTCGTGCTAGCAATGCGGAACAACGGTTTCGCCGTGCCAAAATCAGTTTGATGAAACTAGGCCAGGCGATTCGGACGATGGAAAATGACGGGAACTGTGTGAACACGGACCCGAGCGACGAGAAGAATTATAGTTTTGTCGGCACGGAATCCGATGATTTTCTGCCAACTAATGCCAACTTGACATATGACGATTGTGGTACCACCGGGGTTCCGCGCAGAAGTATCCCTTCCGCCACAGGTGCCTGTAATGCACTGACAATTAAGTGGATATTTTTTTGTGGCGATTTCCGCGCGAAAGATTTTATCGGCCTTCCGTACAAGTTTACTTATGTGCGGGAAGGGAGCGACCTTACAACCGGGCAGGTTTTTATGGAAGGCGTAGGCGGTGCAGGGAAATACATAGGGAAAAAGTGCCGGGTTGATATAAACGACCTGTCAAAAATTAAGCAACCGGAAAGTAATGACGAGTGTGATGGTACGCAACCGGATTAAAAAGGGGAATGCTTATGTTCACCATTTTAAAAAATAGAAAAGGGGTAACACTTTTGGAGGGGATGATTGCCATGTTGATTTTGGCCGTGGTAACGGTTGGAACGTTTGGCGTGGTGTTATCCTCTACGCGTAATGCCTCACAGCCAAACTTCAGGGAAGATTCCATACTGGCCCTGGAGCAAATACATAATTTTGCGCAAGCGCTTTCTCCGTTGCGGGATGAATATAGAGAGAATTTGTGGGACTCGGAGGAAGGAGGTGAACATTCCGTTTACTTACGTTCCAAGGGGTTTGTGTTCGGCAAAAATTATACGGGCATATCTTCCTTATCAGATTTGGAAAAAGAATATGGGAAGGACAAAGATTACGCCGGTTTTGCGGACAATAACAAGTGGAAAATCCTCCTGACGGACGGCGACGACCTACGCTCGTCCTATTCGCACGCATTGGACGCCCTCAACGATGATGCGTTTTTACCTTCTTTGTGTGATCCCTCTAAATCTAGTGTTCAGGTTGAACAACTTGCGGGCTCGGAATTAGTTGCTTCTCTTTACCAAGATTCGCCTGGAGACATGATGAGGGACCAGGATATTAAGAGTATTGTAGATGATCTACGCTACAATGTGTTCAAAAATCAATATACGGTTGACTGCCAAGGATATGGTATATGAGAAAACGAAATGGGTTTACATTAACGGAAGTGGTTTTGGCTGTCATTCTTGTGGGACTGGTCGGGGTGGCCGTGGCGTCACTTTCGTCGTTGGTTTCGCGCAATTCTTCCACAACCACCCATCGTCTGATGTTGCGCAGTAGTTTATCCACAGCTTTGCGTCAAATTCGCGAAGATGTCCAAAACCGTTTTGTAGTCAATGATACGCCTTTTTATGTTACCTCGCAAGTACGGGGCGATTGCTCGCAACGCCCGCCGCTAAAAGAGTTGCTGCGTCTTAAATCGGCCGGTGATAACAATTATGTTATTTATTATTTACAGGCCGGAAATACTATGGCGCAACCTTTTGAGCCGTCGTCAGTTGTTCGTTCGTGCGTAGATATCGGCGGTGCCCCAACCGGGTGTTATTGCTATGATACGAATGCTTTGGCAGGTGGCCAAATTGTGCGCCGGAATCTGAAACGAAAATCTGTGTATAGTGACGTTTGTGAACAGTGTAATTTTGCCACCCAGGAATGCAGCGAGGGAAGACCCTTTAGTTCTTGTTTTGATGTAAGCGACACGGTACTGTTGGGAAATGTTAAGTTTATTCCCAAGGTCACAAATACGGAGCTTACTTATCCCGTACCGTTGTTTCGCAAAGCGGGCGGCAACGCCTTAAAAGTAAATTTGATTGTGGAAATACCGGATACTACACCCACGATTAGCGAAGCGGCGGAAGAAGTATTTTTTACATTATAGGAGCAATATATGTTATCGTCCAAAAAAGGGGCTGCTATTTTGCAGGTATTGTTGTTGGCTGCTGTTTTAGCCGGTATCGCAACGATGCTGTTGCGTTTTGCGGTGGGACGTACGACTTCCGCCCGTCACAACCGTCGTATGGTGGCCGGGCAATTGGCTATTCAGTCCTGCATGGCTGAGGTAAACGAAATATGGGTGGATAAAAGCCCGGCAGCATTTGAACGTGATATGAATGAGTGTATTTTCAACTGTAAGAGCGGTGATGCCGGATTCAGCGATCCTTCCGTCCCCTGCTCAGAAGAAAAACGAGAGAGAGAATATAAGTGTGTCATTTCTACATTTGACGGTAATGATTCGGACCATGCTGTTACGGCCACAATAAGCGGCACGAACGGTGATTGCGAAATTAAATATTCCCTTTCTAACGCGGAAAGTTTATAATTCGGTATGAGAGCTGCATTTTGTTTGATAGGAATTTTGTTGTTTGCCCTCCCAGGGTGGGCGCAAACGCCGTCCCGCTCCAAATCGGTAAAAGCCGTCAACTGGACAGATGAACAAGACCAAGCTGGCGGTATTGATTTACTCCAAAAATCTACCAAAGAAGAAACTATTTCCGTTGCGCGTCAAGGCGCTGCGGCGCGTACCCCTGCCGATTTAGTCAACGCACAACGCAATGCTTCTGCCAAAGCGGCGGCAGATTCGGCGGATATGTTGGATATCCCGTTAGATATGGGTACCAGTTCTAGCGTGCAAACCAAAGTAAAGCCGTCAACCGGCAACAAGCGCGCGCAAGCCGTTCAAAAACAATTGGATAAATCTGCTCCTTCCAAACCGTCCGCACAACCGGTATCGTCTTCTCAACCGTCGGGGCAATCAGCTGTGCAAACACCTGCACAGCAACCGCAAACAACTGCGGCTGTATCACAAAATACCGGGGCTGCCTCTACGCAAGAAGCTCCCGTTGCCGCGGATGAATCGGAAGAAGCCGCGGCGGCCGATGCGGAACTGGAATACGCCGTGCGCTTGTTGGAAAAATCAAAAGAAGAAGCTACTGCCGGCCGTGCGATTCCGCCCTCGGCAGCCAAAAACCGTCCGGCTACCGTTCCTGCCGCCAACAAAAAATTTAATCCCAATGCTTACCGCCCGGGTGTGGAGTGGAGTTTTAGCAAAAGTAATCACTTTGATATTTACACGCAAAAATCCGATTCCGCCATCGGTTCGGCCAATATGGCCATGATTTTTGAATCGGCCTATCAAACGTTACGCCGTTTTATCCCGTGGATGATGGTCAACCGGGTGCGTGTGTTTGTGTACCAGGACCATAACGCTTATTTGAAATACGAGCCGGAAGCCAAGGCCTGGACGCGCGCGTTGGCGTATCCTACGCGCGGGGAAATTGTAGTGTACGATGAACCCAATGCGCAACAAGCTCTCAAAGAAGTTTTCACACACGAGTTGACCCACATTTTTACGCAGCAATTTTTTGACAAACACAAAACGGGCCGTATCATGACGCCCACTTGGCTGGACGAAGGATTAGCCGTTTTGGTGGAAGACCAGGCCTACGCCGGCAGTAAAGGCGGGCCCTGGAATCACGATTATCAAACCCTTAATTTACAGCGCGATGAATCTCAACAAATGCCCACTTTCGGTTCTCGGTCCATGTTTGGTTTCGGCAGTTCGTTCGGTTCAAACAAAAGCGGCCGCAGCGGTTTTGGTCGCAACGGTCCGCCGGTACACTTAATGCCGTTTGAAGAATTTATGAAAGAAGGTTCTTTGGACGCCGCCGAAGGTCAAAACAAAATGCAAAAGTGGTATTTGCAAGCGTACTTAATGGTGCGGTTCTTATTGAATCCGTCGGGGGGAAATATGCCCTCTAACCGCATGCAATTTGAACAATTCACGCGTTTGCTGGCCGAGGGGGAGCCCGTGCGCAATCCGTCCACCGGTTTTTTAGTGCGCGACAGTAAAGGCAAAACGGTCTACCAGCCCTACTCTACCGAGAAAGCCCTTGGGCGTGCCTACCGTTATAACAACGCCGCCAATTTTGAAGATAATTTTTGGCGTTGGCTGAATAAATAAAAAATCCGTTCAAAACGAACGATAATTTTGCTTGATTTTAACAAGATATTTGAGTAAAATCTAAGTATATTTGTATTTCCAGGAGAAATCAATGAACCGAAACGTGTTTGTCTGTAGAATTCTTTCAGGGGTTATAACTACTGCTCTTCTTTTTTCTTCCGGCGTATCTGCCGCCAATCCTGTCACTCCGAACTGGAACTTGCATGATGCAAGACATGAGCGTACATTAACAGTCGATTACGATGGGAGTATGGGTATTGTAGGGGGCGGTTCCGAATTAGAAAGTGTCGTAGGGAGCACGTTGACAGTTTCCGGCGTTACGGTATCGGCACCGGCAAGTGCATACGAGAATGGTACCGCGTACGTAGTCGGTGGTGCCGCGTACGACAAAGAGGCCCGCAATAATAAACTCATTATCAGTAATGCTACAATACACGACCGCGTGGCAATCGGCGGTGCTACATTTTTGAAATATGTCGATTATCGTCTTAGCACCGGTACGGCTAATGGAAATACGGTTACCGTTAAGGATTCCACAATTATACCCACGCATTCTTTTGAATCTGACTATTTTGACATTGCCGTTCCCGGTGTGGTAATCGGCGGGTATTCCGATTATGCCTACGGAGAAGCCAACAAAAATACGGTTGAAATTTCAAACAGCACGGTGGGGGGGGTTGTCGGTGGCGGACTGAAAGACCACCTCATTTTCGGCGTGGATACGGATGATAATGGTGAGCTTTTGGTAGATACGGATATGCATGCCTTTGACAACACAGTTACGGTGAAAGACGGTTCGATAGCGGCTTTTGCATACGGGGCCTATGGGGCAGACCAAGCGAGTAACAATTCCGTAGAAATAGATAACTCCGCCGTAGCTATCGTGGGAGGGGTGGTACAGGGGAATATTTTGCAGCACAACGGAACGCAGGGAACTTCTGTTTTTAAGAACAACAAAGTCAGTATTAAAAGCGGCGCACAAGTGGGAGAGGCATATGCTTTTAGCGGGACTTCTGCATTGGCCACCGACAATACGCTATCTTTTTACAACGCTACGATAGCTGACGGGGGGCAAACCATTACGGTAATTAACAAATTGGGTAAATTAGGACCGACGATTATTAATGCGGACATTTCCACCAACACGTTAAGTATTTCCGATGTAAATACTCCGATTACTGTAACGGAAGCCGGGGCCAGCTTAAACTTTGCCGGCAAAGCCAGTAGCAATACGGTAACACTTTCGCGCGTAAAAGATTTTACAGTCAGCCGTTCTGGTCCGGGGGGTAAAATTATTCCCTTCCAAGGAACGGTAGATATAGATTCCATGGTGGCGCGCAATGTGTTTGCTGTCAGAAATTTGAATTTTACCAAAGAAAGGGCAAAGGCCAACCCGGATGATAGCAGCTTGTATGAACATCCCGATTTCAATTCGGACTATGGCTTCCTCTACGGGGGTGCGGCCTTCGATTATACCACACAGGAAAATGGATATACGGAACGGCCGGTTCTTGCCGACTCTTTTGGCCAACTATCCGAAGGATCTAAAAAAGTTCCGGAACCGATTGTTTGGGCTAACGGCGGTACAAACAGCGACTATAACAAACTTACCTTTACGGGCAGACAGTATACTGACCCAAAAACAGGAACCTATACCGTATCATCCAGTAAAGTGTCCGGTAATATCATGGGGGGGATAGCGGCAGAATTGCGGGAAATGCATTATGCTACGTGGGCCGAAGGAGAAAAGGATGAGGACGGTAAGGTTAAGAACTATACGAAAACGTTGGTTGAAAAGAAAGGAAACGTGATTGAAACCAAATCCTTTATTTGTACGCCGAATGCCACCTACACATCTTTTGACTGCCACCAAAGCGGAGAAGATCAGAAAGCTCCGGACAATTCCATGGAAGGACAAGTTTTCTCTGCCAGCAATAACACGCTCGTTTTTGAAGATGTAACCATTGGTGAGGGCAGCCGTGTGTACGGCGGTTATGTGGCAGGGGTGGACTTGCGTGCCATTGATGTAAAAACCGAAAACAACACCGTTATCTTGCGCGGCAATACGCAGTTGGAAGATGACGTAATGATATACGGCGGGAACTCTGCCTTCGGTCATCCGACTAATAAATTAATTTTTGATCACAACATGGTGGTGGATCCATCCGGCAATCCTATTTCGAATCAATATGTGTCCTTTGATAAAGATAAATTCGCCAATTTTGATGATGTGTGGACCATCCAGGCCGGCCCGGATACCCGCTTAGAGTTCACGCAATCCGGTGTAAAAGCGTTGGTGGAATTGGATCAGCAAGCCGACTATGACAGCAACGTGGCAATCATCAAAGCAAAAACCGAAACGGATTTGACGAATGTATTGCAAGATGAACAAGGACGTTTTGATTTGACGGATACTTCCATTGAATTGGCAAACCCCAAAAGCGGGGCTTATACCTTCACTCTAACCAATAGGGCAGAAGATGCCTATGAGTTTAGTGTAGAAGTGAACAAGAAAGGCGATCCCGACAACGTTGAAACCTTCGGTCAAGTTCCGTTGGCCGGGATAGCGCTGGCTTCGGAAGGAACGGAAATGCTCAACCAAACCTTCAAAGAAGCATGGACCAGCGAATCGGACCTTAACGTGTTTGTCAACGGCGGTTATCACGATACGCGCTATTATACCGGTAGCGGGTTTGATATGCGCTCCGAGATTGCCCAAGTCGGTATATGGAAAAAATTCCAAAGCAACTGGTTGGGCGGGTTATTTGCTAAGTACGGCCACGGTCGGTACGAATCGTTCCCCATTCATTCCGAAGGGGACGTAAACGCCTATGCTTTAGGGTTAATGACCTCTTACTATTATAGTGAAACGGGCCGCATTGAAGGAAGTGCCGAAATCGGTAAAATTGATATGAACTTTGATTCGGACGGCTTAAGAGCCCGGTTAAAAACAAGCGGATTGTATTTCGGCTTGTTAGCCGGGGTCGTGCAAGATATATCGGAAGATTGGGAAATGTTTGCCAACTTGCAATTCTTGCATAAAGCCAAAGACGACGTGACCGACTCTTTAAGCGAAGCCGTTGCGTACGACAGCTTGCAAACAGCTACCTTGCGCTTTGGTACCAACTACATGTTCTCCAACATCATTTGGGACGGACTCGTTCCTTCCGTGGGGATTATGGGCTTGTATGAAATGTTAGGTAAGTCGGACGTGTCGGTGGCCGGTTTGGATAACGATTCTGCTTCCTTGGGTGGCTTTAGTGCCCGCGCGCAAGCACGCTTAACGTACCACAACGAATCGTTCTTCCCGATCATTTCCGAGTTGACCGCTTACGGACAAGTCGGTAAGCGCCGCGGATGGGGCGGAGAAGCAAACATTTCGTTCCTATTCTAACTTTACATATTGCAAAAATAGCTCCGCTTCGGCGGAGCTATTTTTTTTGGATTTTCAAGGGAGTTATGAAAAGGGTAGTTGCTGGGCTTAATCGTAGCAGTGATAGGAGGGGGAGAATGCCAACCATATTCAGCCCTCTTCCCTTGCTAACGCTATCTCGGTGAAGAAGTTTGTGATAGAAATCTTATCCTCATGGGATTTGTCCGCTTCGGATGTTTTCGTTTCCTTCTTAGAATACCTGCGTTTATAAAATGGCCCAGCCGCCAACTGGGTCAAAGCCATCGGTCGGATGCACGGGTGAAATTGTAATAAAGTACAAAGGCATTTAAGAAGAAAAATGATTACTTTTCTTCCACCGGTACAAATAATTTTATCTCTTTGATAAGCAATTCTCGTTGTTTTTTGGGTATCTCAAAAGTCCCGATAAGGCCTGTTTGTGCACACATAAAATGAATTTTTCCAGCAGAGATTTCCGGATATTTTTTTTGGGCTTCTTCTTTTATGACAAAGAGAATGGCAGAATCCTTTATTATTATACCACGATAACAAATGGCCTTTTCTATATCTTACCACAAAATCAAAATTTTCCCGGCGCGAATCCCTTCCATAGTAGTTTCGCAAAGCGGTTCTTTTCCTCTTTTCCAATAATAATAGGAAATACTAAAACACATAAAGGCCATTAAGAGGGCGCGCAAACAAGCAGGGAAAGAAGCCAGGTTCAAAAGAAAAGAAATAACGCAGACCGTCCCTGCGAAAAAAAGAAAAAAGACGAGGAATTTTATACGGAATGATTGATATATTTTCATGGTTTATATTCTAGTAAAAACGCAGCCGAGTGAGCAACAACGAAGAAATGTTTTTTAGGAAGAGAGGGCGCCCGGCGGGAGTTCCCTACGGTAAAATTTCTGACAAGATTTTCCTCTGGGCCGGGCTTCACGGTGTAGGAGGACTCCTTTTTCAAAATAAAAAGCATTTCTTCTAGGCGCGAAAGAGGGAGTAATACTGTCGAAACGCGCGCGCGTTAGCGCGGAGGTATGCGACCGAATGAGCAACAACGAAGGAATGTTTTTTAGGAAGAAAAATGCGCCCGGCGGGAGTCGAACCCACATTTCCAGCTTCGGAGGCTGACGCTCTATCCATTGAACTACGGGCGCGGAAATCGTCGTAAATTCCTATTCTTATTATACCAAACTACCACCCCACTGTCCAAACATAGCTAGTGGGGATAAAATTTCGTACTGGGTCCAAAAGTGCTACAATAATTTTATGAAAACAAGTATTTTAACAATCGGCGATGAAATTTTACTTGGGCAAATTTTAGATACAAACTCCCGTTATTTGGCGCGGGAATTGGCCCGTTTGGGCGCACAAACTATTGAAATGCGCTCGGTATCGGATGCGCACAGCGCGATTGTGCAAGCCATTGAGGAGTTGTGGGTCACGTCGGATTTGGTGCTTGTAACCGGCGGATTAGGCCCAACAAAAGACGATATTACAAAGCAAGCATTGGCCGATTATTTTCACACAACATTAGTCAAAAACGAACAAGCTGCCGTTTGGTTGCGGAAATTGTTGGCTGCGCAACCCGAGCGGTTGAACAACCCGTATAATGCTTCTCAAGTTTTATTGCCGGCCGCTTGTACGCCGCTACACAATGCCAAAGGAACGGCGTGCGGCATGTGGTTCGAAAAAGACGGGAAAGTCCTCGTCTCTTTACCGGGTGTGCCCTTTGAGATGGAAACAATTTTTGCACAAGAAGTTTTACCGCGTATCAAACAAAAATTTACGCAGTTAAACGTACGTTATAAAATGTTGACCGTTTACCAAGTGCCTGAATCCGATATTGCCCAACGGTTGGAAAAATTTGAGGATACTTTGCCCGAAGGATTGGCGCTGGCGTATTTGCCTTCGCCGGGGTTTGTGCGCTTGCGGTTGACGTGTACAAGTGCAACGGCTCCGTTGAGAGAATATTTTGAAAAATTAAAAAAAGAATTGCACGAATTTTCTTTTTTGGAAAATGAATCGGAACAAAACGAAGAAAACATTGCCCTTCGTTTGCGCCGCGCTGGGCGTACTATTGCGTGTGCAGAAAGTTGCAGCGGGGGGAATATTGCACATTTGATTACGTCGGTAGCCGGTTCTTCTGCCTATTTTTTAGGCGGGGTGGTGGCCTACGCCAACGAAGTAAAAATAACTGCATTGGGTGTGCAAAAAGAAGATTTGGAAAAATACGGCGCGGTAAGTGAAGTAGTCGCTTGCCAGATGGCGCAAGGAGTACGTAAGTTGACGGGGGCCGAGTATGCGGTTTCCACCACCGGCATTGCCGGACCGGACGGTGGCAGTTCCGAAAAACCGGTCGGTACGGTGTGGATTGGTGTGGCCGGGCCGGACGGTGTACACGCCAAAAAATATTGGTTTGCCCACACGCGTGAGCGCAACATCGGCCGTGCCAGTGTGCAAGCGTTGGTAGATTTAATCGCCTTGATAGAAAAATAAATTCCGTACACCTATCAACATAACAAAAGACCTACATCTGTAGGTCTTTTGCATTTCAAGAGAAAACACCTATTCCCTAGCGTTCGGCGGAAGATTTATTTAATTTGGCAACGGCTCTTTCCACAACGCCCGGCAAATAGCGGCGTGTCGTTTTCCAAATTACTTTACGCAAACACCACAACGCCCAAATATTGGGCAAGGTCATCATGGTCATGGTCATAATCGCTAATGCCCACATGAACCGGGTGGAAAGGTTGGCTTGTGCCGTACGCAGTAAAGAATCTGCAATAAAAGGGTGCCAGGAAAAACTGGTGCCAATCCACGCGCCGACAAACGTAAGAAGAACAAATAATACGCGTATCGGTCGTACCAACACATTTGACCCCTTACACAAAAATTGGAGTGATTTTTCCGTATAATATCCCCAGCCGATAATAGTGGTAAAGGAAAAAATGACAAGGGAAAACGCCAAAATAGGCGTTCCGATATACGGGACGGTTTTAAATGCGCTGTTGCACAAATTGGCCGCATAGACGTTGGGATTGGTGTAATCCCCGGCCAGTACAATAACAATCCCGGTAAGACAACAAATAAAAATGGTCCAAAAAACCGAGGAGGCCGATACCAACGCCATTTGCGTGGCACTGCGTGTACGGGCGGCCGCCGCTGCTATGGAGGCACTGCCCAAACCGGCTTCCGTTGTCAAAACGGCCCGTGTGATACCGGCTGTGAGTCCCGGCAACATGGCTTGAATGATTCCCACACATCCCACACCGATAGCCCCGCCTATCGCGGCCTTGCCGGTAAACGCCGAGCGAAAAATAATCCACACGGCGCTTGGAATTTTAGAAAAATTCATTCCTATTACGGCGAAAGTTACCAGAAGATATAACCCGCCCATAATCGGCACCAACCATTGCGAGTAATTCGCAATACGTTTTACGCCACCCATAATGACAGCGGCCGTGGCACACGCAATAAAAAATCCGGCGTACCACGGATTGAGATTGTACCCTTCCCGCAGCGCGTCCGCAATAGAGTTAGATTGCAAAGCACTGCCGGCGGTTAATCCGGTCAGCAAAGTGCCGATAGCAAAAATAAGGCCCATTCTTTTCATCTTTAAGATGTTAGACAAAAAGTACATCGGTCCGCCTACGTATTCGCCGTCGGGCAATTGAACGCGGTATTTAAAAGCCGCCATACATTCCGCGTATTTGATTGCAAAATTGACAATTCCGGCCATGGCCATCCAAAACAGCGCCCCGGGTCCGCCTTCGGCGATAGCGGTAGTTACCCCGATGATACAACCGGTGCCTACGGTAGCCCCAATCATTACCGCCAACGAACCAAAACTGCTTACCATCCCTTCGGCTTCTGTTTTATGGACGGAGAGTTTGATGGACGGCCAGATATATTTTTGAATGAAATTAAGTTTGCAGGTAAAATAGAGCCCCAACGTAAACAACAAAATAATCATCGGTGGGCCCCAAACTAAATTGTTAAACGCGTTTACAACGTCGTATAAACCTTGTAAAGAGGGGTGTGTAAAAAACGCTTGTACGTGAATCCATAAACTACTAATCAGTTGCATATAACAAATCCTCCCTAGAACTTTTCTATTATACCAAAAATGGAGAAATCCTTAAGGAGAGGATCCCGTGCATGAAAAAAATCCCCAAAATTTTAAAATATGATATATAATCTTAGTAAGAGGATTTTTTCTTAACAAAGGAGAAAGAATATGAAAAAGTGGTTGTGTATGCTGGTAGCTGCAGTAGCGTTGTGTGCCTGTTCCAACAATACCCGCGGAGATCGATACGTTTATACGGATGGGTATAATGACGGCTACGTAACGGCAGATGGTTACGGCGGAAAATACCAAATTATTGATCAAGAGTTTGATAACTTTTTAGCACCCGATTCGGATTATGATTCTTTGTGCGCTTACGAACTGCAAGCTTGCGGAGATGCCTATCTCCCGCCGGCAGCGCAATTGCAAAGCATGGGGCAAATCAAAGCGGCTGCCCGCAAAGTAGATACGGCAACGGCTTTGAAATCTACCCGTGCCAAAAAGGTGGTCAATACCGTCAACGTGTACGAAGTGGACGGCCCGAACCCGACGGTTCCCGTCAGCAGCAAAACGACCGTCAAAACCGTTTACAAAGACGGCAAAGTGGTGTCTTCTTCCACTACGTCTAGCGGCGGTGCCTCTGCCACGTCAACGACCAGCGGTGCCACCACTACTACCACTTCCTTCTAGTTATGTTGACCACAACGGATGAAAAGGAAGCTCTCGTTTTAAAAGAAGCCCATCGCCTGTATGGGCTTCTTTGTCATGTTTCCAAAACCAAAAGTGAAAAGTGGTCCTTGCAAGATTGTATTGCGGCGGCTCCTTATACATTGGCTATCAATCGTTTCAAAAGAGAACAAAATGCTGTGGTACTGGCACACTCATACACCACGCCGGATTTAGTGTACGGCGTAGCGGATTTCAGCGGGGATTCCTTTCAATTAGCGCAGCAAGCCAAACAATCTTCGGCTTCGGTCATTGTGTTTGCCGGTGTATGGTTTATGGCGGAAACAGCCAAAATTTTAAACCCTTCCAAAAAAGTGTTAATCCCGGCGGGAAAGGCAGGTTGCTCGTTGGCCGACTCCATGACGGGGGAAGATGTGAAAAAACTGCGGTCCCAACATCCGGGGGTTTCCGCACTTTGTTACATCAACAGTTCGGCGGAAGTAAAAGCCGCGTGTGATGTGTGCGTTACATCGGGGAATGTGTTTGATATTGCCCAAAAAATGCCCGGGAAAGAACTGATCTTTGTGCCGGATTTGTTGATGGCTAAAAATATTGAAGATGAATTGTCGCGCCGCGGCACTCCTAAAAAAATCATTTCATCCGGCGGTTCTTGTTGTGTGCATGATAAATACCGGCCCGAACATGTGGAAATGTTACGCCGGCAACATCCTGGTATTAAAGTGGTGGCACATCCCGAGTGCGACAGTGACGTTTGCGCGTTGTGCGATTACGTAGGAAGCACCGGCGGAATGATGAAATACGTATCCTCCTCTACCGATACGTGTTTTGGTATGTTGACGGAGTTTGGTTTGGTCAACCGGTTGGAGGCACAATACCCGGATAAAGAATTTGTTTGGCCCTTTGGCGTGTGCAGTTATATGAAGAAAAACAGTTTAATCAACACGTTGCAAGCGTTGGTTGAACCGCGCCCGGACCAAGTTGTGGAAGTAACGCAATCGGTAGCAGATGCTGCCCAAAAATCAATTCATAAAATGTTCGAGTTAACAAAATGATCATAGATAAAATTGTAGAATTAGCACTTCTGGAAGATTTAAGCTTGGGGGATATTACCTCCGATACTATTTTTAGCGACGCTACACAGGCCAAGGCCGTCATCGTCGCCAAAGAAAATTTGGTTCTTTGCGGAATGGATACCGCACGGCAAGTATTTTTAGCCGTTGATGATAAATTAATTTTCAACGCGTTAAAAAAAGATGGGGAACTCATCAAGAAAGGGGAAAAAGTAGTAGAAATCTCCGGAACGGCCTTATCCATTTTGAAAGCCGAACGCACGGCACTTAATTTTATGCAGCGTTTGAGTGGTATTGCCACGGCCGCGCGTGAATATGCTGCCGTTGGGAAAAAATACGGCGTAATGATTGTAGACACCCGCAAAACACAACCGGGGTTGCGAAGATTGGAAAAATATGCGGTTCGTGTGGGCGGCGCGCGCAATCACCGTATCAGCTTGGCGGATAGCGTAATGATTAAAGACAATCACATTGCGGCGGCCGGTTCCATTACCAAAGCCGTAGAAAAAATAAAATCCGTGATCGGTCATACGCCCAAAATCGAAGTCGAAACCACCAATTTAGAAGAGGTAAAAGAAGCACTTGCCGCCGGGGCCGATATTATTATGCTTGATAATATGACACCCGCACAAATTATTTCGTGCAAAAAAGAAATTAACGGCCGCGCCTTGATTGAAGTTTCTGGCGGAGTTAATAAAAATAATTTGGAAGAATACTGTAAAGCTAAACCGGATGTTATTTCCATGGGGGCGCTTACGCACTCGGTGCCGGCAAAAGATTTGAGTTTAAAAATAGTACAATATAAGTAGTATTTCTTTGAAGAGATTTTCAGCATGAATTATAATACGTTGTTTTCGCAAGTAGTAAGCCGTTCCAAAGCATCCGCTATCCGAGAGTTGCTCAAAGTAATTGCGCGCCCGGACATTATTTCATTTGCGGGGGGATTACCCGCACCGGAGTTATTTCCGTCCACAGAAGTGGCGGATATTTTGCAGGATGTTATGAGCCGTACGCCCAAGGAGGCCCTTCAATACGGCACAACGGAAGGGCAAATGGCTTTAAAAACAGAATTAGTTCAACTGCTGCAAGAAACGGAACATATTTCCGTTACACCGGACCAAATTTTAATTGTTTCCGCTTCTCAACAGGCGCTCGATATGTCCGCGCGGATGTTTGTCAATACAGGGGACGCGATTATCACGGCCAGCCCTACGTATTTGGGTGCCTTACAGGCATTTCAAGTGGCCGGGGCGGACATTATTGGGGCAGAAAGTGATGAAAACGGCATTATTCCGCAAAGTTTAGAAAAAAAATTAGACGCACTGAAAGCACAAGGCCGTCCTTGTAAATTTATCTATTTGGTGCCGGATTTCCAAAATCCGACCGGGACAACGATTCCCGAAGAACGCCGGGTACAAATTTTATCATTGGCTAAAAAATACGGTACTTTTATACTGGAAGATTCTCCGTACCGCCAAGTGCGTTTTGAAGGCAAAGCACCGCGTACATTTTTGGAATTGGACAAAAATCAGGGCAATGTAATGACGATGTTCACGTTTTCCAAAGTGTTTGTGCCGGGGTTCCGTTTGGGTTTTATCGTCGGCCCAAAAGAAGTAATTGCCAAATATGTTATTTTGAAACAAGCCATGGATTTGTGTACATCCCCGTTCTTGCAGTTGGTTACGGCGGAATATTTGCGCCGCGGTTTGCTCAAGAGTCATGTACAAGATATCGTAAGTTCTTACCGTAAAAAACGTGATTTAATGCTACAAACCTTATCGCGTTATATGCCTGAGGGTGTTACGTGGACCCGTCCGGAAGGAGGGCTTTTCTTGTGGCTGACGCTGCCAAAACATTTAAATGCCACGGAGCTGCTCCCTAAGGCCATTGAGAATAAAGTAGCGTTTGTGGCCGGGGTAGATTTTTATCCGCACTTGGATGTGTTCAATGATATGCGTTTAAATTTCTCTTATCCCTCCCCTGAGCAAATGGTGGAAGGTATTAAGCGTTTGGCGCAGACCATTGGGGAAAATCTGTAATTTAATGAATGTAAATAAAAACTCCGGTCATTGGGCCGGAGTTTTTTTGTGCAAACAAAAACCCGCCCCCCAAGGAGTAGGGGCGGGGGCGTGTTACAAGGAGAATCCCCTGCGGCGTTAACGCAGGACATTTAACACTTTTGCTACAAAAACCGGTGTGAATTCCAACGGGAATTGATGAGAATTGCGAATTTCTTGTAACAATTCTTCGGCTTCTTCTAAATCTTCTTCTCGGAAATCCATTTCTTCGGTACGTGCTTTTTGAAACGCAGCTTTCACCGTTTTGGTTTCAATGGATGCAGGCAAATGGCCCGTTTCAATGGCTGTGTTCAAAAAGACACGTGCGTAGTGGTGTAATGGATCTTTCGAGGATTTTTCGGCAAATTCTTTCTTAGCGGCATCGGCACGGTGCTTGGCATAAGGTAATTGATTCATCATATGCGTCACTAAAGCGGACGTCCACTGTTTCGGGAACGGATAGGGAGCGTTTTGCGGATAGAGAGAATTCATTTCCTGTAAAAATTCTTCCCCTTGGTATAAGCTTTCCGGATCCGGGGTTTCCTCTATTTCCATGGCGGCTACGTAGGCCAAGAAAGCGTCTTCTCGGGTGTATTGTTGTGTCCATTTACCGGTTTGCACACCCGTTTCCAAAAACATATCTAAATGGAACATTAACGGTTTCAAATCTTCCAAACTGCGGTTGGGCAGTTCCATCCGTTCCAGTTGTTTTTGGGGGGTAACGGTTGCGCGCATTTCTAGCTGTTGTGCATAGGCACTACCGGCTGTCAAACCTATCAAAAGTAAAAAAGATAAATTGATAATTTTTTTCATAATCATTCCCTGGGGTATTATTAATCTGCTGCTTCTTCCAACATAGCTTCCATATACATTTGTGCAAGCCAGACATAGGTCATAGACAATGCAAAATCAGGATCTAAAGAGTCACGAGAATATTGTGTTTGATTGTTCAAAAGCCGGTCGGTAACGTTGGATAAAGATTGGCTCCCACGGAGTTTTTCTAGGAACGAATTGTTGAGTTCCTGGCCAATTCTTTCCAGCTCTTCTTCGGAAGTTGTGTTTAAATTTTCTAGTTTTGCCATTTCATTAGCAGAAAATTCTCCGATATCTTCAATTTCCTGCCATAGTGCTTCACTTTCAAGCAATTTGACTATTTCATTTTCATTAGGACTCAAAGAATTCGTTTGTATGTGAGAATCAAAAGCGGTGATGGCTATCTGTAAAGCTAACGTTGTTTGTTGCGCTTTCAAAGAGTCTCCGGCACTATTTTGATTGGACGCAGCTTGGGAAACGGAACTGGGCACAGGAAGGGCCATTACGTTAAGAGAAAGGATTCCGAGTACGGCGAGTAAAGCGATTAGTTTTTTCATATAACACTCCTTTTTTTAGTGACTACACCCATACTATAAACTATATTGAACGTAATGCACAAGGGTATTTAGACCTAGATGAAAGGGGCCAAAAGGCCTATGCTTTTTCCGGGACCTTTTGGAAATTTACGCCGAAATGGATAATTTTTGTGTACAATATAGGTATGATTATACCTACTATTATTGAAAAAAATGTTGGTTACGATATTTTTTCCCGCCTGCTCAAAGACCGCATTATCTTTGTGGGCGGCCGCGAAGGCGAAGTAGATACCGCCAGCGCCAATATGATTATCGCGCAACTTTTGTATTTGGATGCGGATGACCCCACCCGGGAAATCAACCTTTATATTAACTCTCCCGGCGGTATGGTAACAGCGGGATTGGCCATTTACGACACCATGCAATTTATCAAAGCGCCTATTACTACTATATGTATGGGCCAGGCCATGAGTTTTGGGGCCGTTTTGTTGGCTGCCGGTTCCAAAGGCAAACGCTATGCCTTGCCGCATGCACGCATCATGATTCACCAACCGCTGATTTGGGGCGGGGGGATTTCCGGCCAAGTGACGGACATTGAAATTGAAGCGCAAGAATTGCATAAAAACAAAGAACACCTCTTGGATATTTTAGCTCACCACACGGGGCAGGACAAAGAAAAAATCCGCCACGACAGCGAACGCAACTATTATATGTCTGCGCAAGAAGCTAAAGATTACGGATTAATTGATGAAGTATTGGAACTAAAAAAATAAGGTGTATCTCTAATATAATAACGCCCCGCTTTGTGCGGGGCGTTTTTTTATTTAAAATATTTGTGTCGTTTTAACCAAAGATAGACACTTTCAGCCAATACGAAACGGCCGAGATAAGCGCTGCGGCGGGAATGGTAATAAACCACGCCCACACAATGCGGTTGGCTACGGCCCAATGCACGCCCGATAAACGGCGTAACGAGCCAATCCCTACGATAGCCCCGGTAATCGTGTGCGTGGTGCTAACGGGAATCCCCAGCATGGAAGCAAAGAAAAGCGTAATGGCAGAAGAACCTTCCGCGCAAAACCCATCCACGGGGCGCAAGCGCGTAATTTTTTGTCCCATCGTTTTTACAATTCTCCAACCGCCCGAAAGTGTACCCAGTGCAATAGAGGCCTGACACAACAGCACCACGGACAAAGGTACCACAAATTGCCCCTGTGCAATGGCGTGCATTTCTTCGTGCGTCAAAAGAAAATCGCGAATCGGTCCAACGTCGGTACTTGCCATGCCGCCCAAAAGGAGCATGCTGATAATACCCATTGTTTTTTGCGCGTCGTTTCCACCGTATCCCAAAGAGTAAGACGCTGCCGAGAACAACTGTGCCTTGCGGAAGAAACTATCTACTTTTGACGGACGGAAAAAGTTACAAATGTTAAACACTATCACGCCTAAAAGGGAGCTCAAAAAGAACCCTAAAAGAGGGGAAACAAAAATGAAAAGTACCGTCTTAAAAATACCGCCGGCCACCAATGCATTAAATCCGCCTTTTACAAGCCCGGCCCCTATGAGTCCGCCGATTAACGCGTGTGAAGAACTGGACGGTAACCCAAACCACCACGTAATCAAGTTCCATCCGCACGCGCCTACCAACGCGCCAAATACCAAGTTGGCATCCACTACGTTAATGTCCACAATGCCGGCGCCGATGGTTTGTGCGACGCTCGTTTTGAAAATTAAAAACGCGATGAAGTTAAAAAACGCAGCCCAGGCAACGGCTAATTTGGGGGACAGCACGCGCGTGGAGATAACGGTAGATACGGAGTTGGCCGCATCATGAAACCCGTTTAAATAATCAAAAAACAACGCTAAGACGATTAAGAATAATATCCACAGCATATTAGTTATTCTTTACCAAGATAGATTCCACTAAATTTGCTACGTGTTCGCAGAAATCCGTTGTTGTTTCGGCAATTTCGTACAATTCTTTGCATTTTAACACGTGGATAGGGTCTTTTTCGTTGTCAAACAAATAGGAGATGGCTTCATCTTTAATGACGTCCCCTTCGTTTTCCAAACGGTTGATTTCCACACAATAATCTTGTGTTTCCTTCATGTGTTTTTTATTGCGAAATGCAGCCAACGTGTGTTGCAACGCTACGGCTGTTTGTTCGATGACAGATGCCAAGCGTTTGCTAAAATCGGTCGGTTTGGAAATACGGTAGAGGTGAAAACGTTTGGTAAGCAGGTAGATGTTGTCCATAATATCATCCAAGCGGTTGGCCAGTGCCAAAATATCTTCTCGGTCAAAGGGCGTGATAAACGTTTCGTTAAGTGTATTAATAGTGGTATGGGTTAATTCATCCCCGTAGTGCTCCATTTCATGCATGCGGCGCACTTTCTCCGGCGAAAAATCTGCCTTTTCCACCAACTGGTGGTATAGTTCTGCTGCTTTGGCAATGTTCTCCGCCTGTTTGTCAAACAAATCAAAGAATTTATCTTGTTTCGGTAATAACATAGTTGTCTCCCGTTATTCTTGTTATAAAAACGCCCGCTTGAAATACAAACGGGCGCACACAAATCATTTCTTCACTTTTGCTTTCAAAGCTTCCGGTAAATTGACGGCCGCTTTCAAAAACTCCGGATGTTTTTTTACATCTTCTATAAACGCATCATCGCGCAGTTTGTTGCGGTAGTCCTTTTCCTGGAAGATATACCTGAACTTCGTATACACATCATACGTGCCGGCCAGTAGTGCCACGATATCCTGCACACCTACAATTTCTTCATCCGTCGGGATGACGAACACCTGTACGCGGGAATTATCGGCCGAAATACGGCATTCGGCTTTGTTGGTGTTGGCGGCACTGTTACGTTCTTCGTCCAAAATAATTCCAAAATTTTCAAGGCCTTTGAGTACGCGGGCGCGTACATCCGGTGCGCGTTCGCCGATACCGGCGGTAAACACGATGCAATCCAAACGGCCCAATTCCAACATGTAAGCCCCGATATATTTGCGGATACGGTGGGCTTGCACGTCTACGGCTAATTTGCACAGTTCATCTCCTTCTTCGAGGCCTTTGCGCACGTCGCGTTGATCGGAATAACGGTCCCCGGTAAGGGCATACATCCCGCTTTTTTTGTTCAAAATGGTATACATTTCTTCCGGCGGCATATTGAGTTTGTGCATCATGTGAAAACAGACCGACGGGTCAATATCGCCCGAGCGGGATCCCATTACGAGCCCTTCTAACGGTGTGAGTCCCATGCTGGTATCGATGCACTGCCCATTTTTTACAGCCGTCACACTAGCACCGGCCCCGATATGGCAGACAATGGTGTTAATTTCGTCCACTTCCCGGTCCATAAGTACAGCGGCCCGGCGAGACGTATACAAAACGGAAGATCCGTGAAAACCGTAACGGCGGATGCGGTAATCGGTGTACCACTTGCGTGGAATAGCATACATATAAGAGGAAGCCGGCATCGTTTGGTGAAAAGCGGTATCCATTACACACACGTGGGTAACGTTGGGCAATAAGGCACGGGCGGCTTCAATTCCCATGATGTGGGCAGGATTGTGAAGCGGTGCCAAGTCGGCAATATTACGTAATTCTTCCACTACGCTGTCATCCACAATAACGGATTTGGCAAATTTCCCGCCATGCACGATACGGTGGCCCACAGCGCTGATGACATTGATATTTTCAATAACACCGTGTTGCGGATGTGTTAACGTTTCGATAACTAAATTGATAGCATCTTTGTGGTTGGCTAACGGTTTGTGAATTTCCACGGATGCTTTGCCGGGGCGGTCGTGCGTAATTTGAGATCCCTCAATTCCGATACGTTCCACTGTCCCGGCGCACAAACTTTTCTTTTGATCCCAGTCGTAAACGCTGTATTTAACAGAAGAACTTCCACAGTTTAAAAATAAAATAATCATGTATACTTCCTTATAATTGTTAAAGTTACTTCTATTGTAGCAAATTTGAGGGAAGATTAAATAAAGTCAATAGGTAAATTAGCACTCATTTTAAAAGCTTGCTAATTTTAAGATAATTTGTTACAATACTATATATCATTCAACAGGGTTTAACTCAGATTTTCTCTTTTTACAGGGGGATTTATGGAAGAAATTAAGAAAATGACACTTTCCTTGCCTACGGTTGTTCCGGCGGTAGCCATACGGGATGTGGTAATGTTCCCGGGGATGAATTTGCCGCTGTCGGTGGATCGTTCCAAATCCGTTGCGGCGGTGGAATTGGCGTTAAACACGCCGGAAAAATATATTTTAGCCGTTTCTCAAAAAGAAGCTGACCAAGATGATCCAAAAGCCGATGATATTTATCATTTTGGTGTAATTGCACGCATTACGCAAAATTTAAAAATGCCGGACGGCTCGTTAAAAGTTTTCTTGCAAGGGCTTGCCCGTGCGCGCGTGCTCAAACTGGAAGGAAATCCGGCCGCGGGCCAAGCGTGGTTTGCGCAAGTGGAATATATCGAAGAAACGGAAGATGATTCCCCGGTTGTGCAAGCGCTCATGCGCAAAGTGCTCGATGCGTTTGATCAATACGCCCGTGCGTCACACCGCATGGCTGTGGAAGGCGTTTCGTTCTTGCGGCAAATCAGCGACGGTTCCCGCTTGGCAGACACCATTGCCTCCAACATGATGGTAAAGACGGCCCAACGCCAAGAAATTTTGGAAGCGGTGGATATCAAAGACCGCTTGGAAAAAATCTTGAAACTCATCGCATCCGAGGCAGAAATTATCAAGTTGGAAAATAAAATTCACAATCAGGTGCGTGCGCAAATTGAAAAAAACCAAAAAGAATATTATTTGAACGAACAGATGAAGGCCATTCAAAAAGAACTGAGCCAAAAGGATGACTTTCAGAAAGAATTGGATGCGATGCGTGCCAAGATTAAGAAAAACGGCTTGCCCAAACACGCCGCCGAAGAAGCAAAAAAAGAAATAGACCGCTTGGCAAAAATGCAACCTTTCTCGCCGGAAGCAACCGTTTCGCGTACGTATTTGGATTGGCTGCTCAACATGCCGTGGAACATTACCACGCAAGATGTGCTTGATCTCAAAAAAGCGCGTGAAATATTAGATGAAGACCATTTCGGTTTGGAAAAACCCAAAGAGCGTGTGTTGGAATATTTAGCCGTTAGCAAACTTACGCACTCGCTACGCGGGCCGATTCTCTGTTTTGCCGGAGCCCCCGGCGTGGGGAAAACGTCTTTGGCCAAATCCATTGCACGTGCAATCGGGCGCAAATTTGTGCGGATGAGTTTGGGCGGCGTGCGGGATGAAAGCGAAATCCGCGGTCACCGCCGTACGTATATCGGTTCTATGCCGGGGCGGATTATTCAAGGGTTAAGCAAGGCCAAATCTTCCAATCCTGTTTTCTTGTTGGACGAAATCGACAAAATGGGATCCGATTGGCGCGGTGATCCGGCCGCAGCATTGTTGGAATTGTTGGACCCGGAACAAAACAAAGAATTTACGGACCATTTTTTGGATGTACCGTTTGATGTCTCCAAAGTGATGTTTATCACAACAGCCAACTCCCTGGCCGGTATTCCTTCCACCTTGCGCGACCGTCTGGAAATTATTGATTTTGACGGTTACACAGAGTACGAGAAACACGACATCGTGGATAAATACCTCTTGCCCAAGCAAATGAAAATGCATGGCATTAAAGAAGGCGCGTTGACGGTTTCCCACGATGCAGTTGCCAAACTCATGCGCGATTATGTGCGCGAAGCCGGCGTACGCAATTTGGACCGAGAAATCGGTTCCATTTGCCGCAAAGCCGCTAAGAAGTTGGTAGAAGGGGCCAAGAAAGTAACCGTTACCAAAGAAAATCTGGGTGACTTTTTAGGCGTTCCCAAATATGCCAATTTTGCCACGGAAGAAAACGGCGTGGGGATTGCCACCGGCTTAGCGTGGACCAGTGTGGGGGGCGAAACGCTTTCCATTGAAGCCAGCAAATTGCCCGGCAAAGGTGCGCTTATCTTAACCGGTATGTTGGGCAACGTGATGAAGGAATCTGTCCGTGCCGCGCTTACGTATGCACGCAGCCGCGGTTACGGGAAAGGAACGGATTTTGACAAGACCGATTTCCACGTACACTTTCCGGAAGGTGCTGTACCGAAAGACGGTCCTTCAGCGGGTAGTGTGATTACCACGGCGTTGACCAGTTTGCTGACGGGTATTCCCGTTAAAAAGCACTTGGCCATGACCGGCGAAGTAACTATTACGGGCCGTGTGTTGCCGGTGGGGGGAATTAAAGAAAAATTTTTAGCCGCCTACCGCGAAGGGGTTAAAACGATTCTTTACCCGCATACCAACGCCAAGGATGTTTCCGAAATTCCGGAGCGTGTGCGCAAAGAACTGACGTTGATTCCGGTAAAACACATGGATGAAGTGTTGCCGTTGGCACTCGAAGGATGGAAAGAATTTGAAGCAAAATTAAATAAACATGCTTCCAAAAAAACGACGCGGTCCAAAAAAGCCGTTGTTAAAAAACCCTCCAAAAAAATAGCTAAAAAACCGGCTAAGAAAGCGGTTAAAAAGGCAGCTAAAAAAACAGTTGCCAAACAACGTAAAAAAACATCGCGTCGCAAATAAAGTTATTCTGCAAAGCGCCCCGCTAAAACGGGGCGCTTTTATTTTGTAAATGCCGCTACTAAATAGAACGCGTTTTATTTTGTTTCTTCTTTTTATCGGACAATTGGGATTGAGAAGCTGTACGCTGTTCCCATTGATTCACCATTCGGTTAGCTTCTTGAATGACATTGATCAGAGAAGGCCTGAGTTTTAGAATAATATTTGGATAGTCATCTATTCCGCGCCACTTATCTCTAAGTTTTACCATAACTCCAAGGGCAGGGATTGGATATCTAAGTATACCTTGTATTGTCAGTGGATGTTGGTCGCTCGTGAACAGGCCTATCACCTGCTCGGAGGAATTGATTGCAGGGCTTCCGCTATTTCCCGCAAGCACCGGAAGATTGGTAAACAAAAACTCGTCATGAACTATCCCCACCTTCCCAACAGATTTCCATAAGCTGTGCCAATCTTTATCTGCTCCTCTCCCAAATGCTGTCACAGGCAGATTATCGTACTGCCCTTCCGGCAATACTTTTAACCCCGCAATGCCTGTTATATTTCCCAGTGGCTTATCCAACACCAAAAGAGCAACGTCATGACGTCCGTCTACTATGAAACGGTTTTTCCCCTTTTTGACCACAAATCTTTTAGGAATCCATCTATCCAGGGCAGCTGCACGCGGTTTTCCCTTTACCCCATTCGCTACGACCAATACTTTTTTGGCTTCTTCCCCTTTCCTTTCAGGACTAAACAAACAGTGGGCTGCCGTGAGCACTAACCGTGGCCCTACCATCACTCCCGAACAAAATCCGCTGCCTTTAACGGGAAATGCTATTGCTAAAACAACTGCGGCCTTGGCAACTCCTTGTGCACGCTCGGTAATATCTTCTCGGGAATCTTCTCCCACGATTCTTGTTGGAACGAGGTTTTGCTCATCATAGAGTGTATCTTCTATATCAAAATCGATGAAACGGATTTCTTCCTCTATATCAATATTTTCCATTTCTTCTTCGATTGGTAACAAAGCAGGCAGTTCGCATTCATCGGTACAATCATCGCTAACGGATACCTCTGTTTCTTGACCGGATTGCAAATTAACCATCATCCATTCGTCCGCATCTTCTTGTGCATAAGCTGTAAGTACAAACACCGACAGCATCAATAGGGCAAATACTTTTTTAGTCATCATCCACCTCAATTAGTTTCCATGCTAACAGTATATATACAAAATAAAAAAAATTCCATGGGTCAAAAGGCCCATGCAATGCGTAGGTCCTTTGTGGCACTAATAAACCAATCAACAACAACCCTTTTTTATATATTCTTTCTGTATTCTTATCCTACTACATTTATGCTAATCCCCCATATACGTAAATACCAGGGTCCTTGGACATATCCCCTAGGGTCTTTTGGACCTATTTTTGGGGGTCCTTTTGATAAAAAAACCCCGGCAACGTATTGCCGGGGTTGTGTAAGCTAAACTGTTTTACTTTAGCAAGTTTTTTAAGCTGAAGGTGCGAACTTCTTCTTGCATCTGTTTAATGGCATCTTCTACTTTTAACGGTTGTGTGTTGGTGCCGTCTCTAAAGCGTACGGTAAGCGTGCCGTTGGCAGCTTCGTTCTTGCCGATAATTCCCGTATAGGGAATACGTTGCATGTGTGCTTCGCGGATTTTTAAGCCCAATTTTTCCGGGCGGCTATCCACTTCTACACGTAAACCTGCTTCGCGCATTTTGGCGGCTACTTCTTTGGCAAACGGAATTTGGTCATCCGTGAGCGTCAAAAGTTTCATCTGTACCGGTGCCAACCAAAGCGGGAACCAACCCGCATAGTGTTCAATGAGTACCCCGGTAAACCGTTCGATACTGCCAAACATCGCGCGGTGTACCATAATCGGGCGTTTGCGGCCTTCGGGCGCCACAAATTCCAAATCAAACCGCGAAGGCAAATTGAAATCAAATTGAATGGTGGACAATTGCCACAAACGGCCGATGGCGTCCATCACTTTGATATCGATTTTAGGCCCGTAGAAAGCGGCTTCCCCGGCATGAGTGGTGTAGGGGATGTTATTTTCGTTGAGTACTTTTTTAAGCGCATTTTCCGCCCGTTCCCAATCGACTACGTCGCCGGTAAAATGTTCCGGATGTTCGGGGTCGCGCGTGGAAAGCTCCACCGCATATTTTTCAAAACCAAACGTCTTAAAAATATGCATGGCATATTCAAAAGCTTGTTTCACTTCGCTTTCCACTTGTTCGGGTGTACAGAAAATATGGGCATCATCTTGCGTAAAACCGCGCACACGCAGTAGCCCGTGTAAAGCACCGGAACGTTCATAGCGGTACACTGTACCCAACTCGCTAAAACGCAACGGCAAATCGCGGTAGCTGCGCAAATGAGTTTTGTAGATCTCTACGTGGAAGGGACAGTTCATCGGCTTAATTTGGTATTTTTCTTCGTCGATTTCCATAGGGTGGAACATGCTGTCCGAATAAAACCCGGCATGACCGCTAATCTCAAAGAGATGATAGCGGGCAATGTGCGGGCTGACTACCAAATCATAACCGCGTTTAAGGTTTTGCTCTTTAATCCAATCTTCCAAAATCTTACGCAACATCCCGCCTTTGGGATGCATCAAAATAAGACCGGGACCGATATGATCGTTAATGCTGAAAAGGTCCAGTTCCGGGCCGAGTTTGCGGTGGTCACGCTTGGCGGCTTCCTCTTGTTGTTTGACATAGGCGTTTAATTCGTCCTTGTTGTCAAAACACAAACCGTAAATACGTTGGAGCATCGGGTTTTTTTCGTCCCCTTTCCAATACGCGCCGGCAATAGTGGTAAGTTTAAAACTGTTTACTTTGCCCGTGTGTTCTACGTGTGGGCCGCGGCACAAATCGGCATACTCTCCGTTTACATATACGGTAATGGTGCCGTCTTCCAATTCTTCCAATAATTCCAGCTTGTATGTTTCGCCGCGTTTTTCAAAAAATGCTTTCGCTTCGGCCTTGCTCATTTCTTTGCGTTCGAAAGGTTGCTTGGCTTTGATGATTTCTTTCATTTTGGTTTCAATTGTCTTCAAATCTTCGGGAGTGAAGACATGAGGGCAATCAAAGTCATAATAGAAGCCATTGTCGATAGCCGGGCCGATACCGAGTTTCGTACCGGGGAATAACTGCTGCACCGCTTGCGCCATAACATGGGCGGCAGAGTGGCGTTTTGTTTGTAGGTCTTGATTTTCCATTTTAGTTGCGCTATGACGTTGCCGGCCACAACGACCGGGCCAACAGTCAAAGGTCCTTTTTTAAGATATATAAATTATACTAAATATAGGTTGTACAAGGTGGAAAGGACGATACCGTTACGGTTCAAAAAAACTATAATAATAATATGCAGAAATTGCGCGATAGTTTAATAACGTCTTTCCGGAACGATTGGAAACTTTTGCTGATTTTTTCCTTCCCGGCCGTATTGCTCGGATGGTTCGGGCTTTCCCAACTAAACATTTTTACCGTTAGTAACTGCGTATGGCTATCCGTTCTAAAATGGACGTGCGAATTTTTATTTTTAGGGATTTGTTTATCCCTTGTGCAACTGTGCGGACTTAAAAATAAACCTGTTTTGACGGTCGTTGCTTTTTTCTATTATTGGACCGTGATTGCAGACGTCGTTTTGTTATGGTATTTTAAGGAACGTTTCGGGGCGAAATATGTAGACACGTTGCAGGGGGGGGATTACGGCTTTTTAACCGATCCGCGCGTGCTGTTATGTTTTGCTTTGCTTCTTCTTTTTTGCGGAACAGTCCTATGGAAATTTTTTGTACCCGCTTCGCGCAAAACGGCACTCAAACGGATTGCGTGGTGCGCAAGCGGATTATTCTTGCTTTGGGGAATTTCTTATTTATTACCTTTTTATCACGCGTATTTGCTCCCTCCTTCCATTATATATACCGGGCGTGCCATGCTCGCCCAAAAACCGACGCCTGTTTTCACGCAAGAATTGCCCGCACTTGCCCCGCACTATAATGTATTTTCCGCACAACCCACTCCGGTCGGTAAAAATTACAAACGTGTTATTTTAATTGCATCCGAATCTTTATCCAATAAATACCTACACCACTTTAATTCGCAAATCCCGGCAGATGCTTCCCGGGAATTGGACCGCTTGTATGAAAACAACCCTTCCGCCTCTTTGCGTCACGTTACACTTTCCACCCTTTACGGTTTAACCGTTATTTTTACTTCTCATCCGTACGCGCAGTTGTCGTTTGAAAATCAGTATCCTATTTCGTTGGTAAAAGAATTAAATAAGCACGGATACCACACGGCTTTTTTGCGCGGCGCGAATGAAACCTATATGGATGAACATATTTTGTTTCATCAGGCCGGGTTCAAAGATGTAATCGGAGCTACCTATTTTCAAAAACGGGATGATTATAAAAAATACCTGAATTGGTGGGGGCTTATGGACCGCAAACTTTTTGATTATGCCGTAGAGTTTTTGGCGGAAAAGAAAGATACCCCCGTTTTTCTTACACTGCTTACCGTAGATACACACGTGCCGTTGGGGCGTTTGGATTATTTGGGTGAAACATATCGGGAAACGGACCATAAATTTTATAAAACACCAACCTTGCCGCGTGCATTCGGTCGCTTCGGGCAAGATGTGCAACGATTTTTGGACATGTTGGCAGAAAAGGGATTATGGGATGAACAAACATTGGTGCTTGTGATGCCCGATCATCCATCTTATTCTAACACGCCGACCAATGCGCTGTTTAAACCTTTCCGCGCGGAATTTGATAATTTGCCTTTTATCATCGTAACGAAAAGTAAAATAACATCCCCGTTAACGGATAATGCGTTGGCCAGCCAATTGGACATTGCTCCCACCCTATTGGATTTGCTAAATTTAGAAATTCCGCGCGGGATGTTCGGGCACAGCTTGTTTGATTTGCAAGCCCGGCGCAGTATATTTGACGTGAAAGAAGATTATGTAGTTGTTACTACCGAAGAAGGAAATGCGATTATTCCGTTGCGCTCCCGCCGCGTACAAGACAAACCCGTTTTGGAACTCATCCGTACCTTCTACCAACCGAAATAAAAAAACAATCCGTTTGTTTGACAGTGTGAACTTTCCTCACACCATCCAAAACAACCCTCAAATACCGACAAACCGAACCGTCTTAAATATGTTATAATAATGTGTATTCAATTTTCGTAATAGGAGATGCTTATGCAAACTGCTGCACAAGGCGGGATTTCCTTTATTTGGTGGATATTCCTGGCTTTTATGATTGTGATGATTTGGCTGCCTGCACGCAGTCAGAAAAAACAAGAGCAAGAACGCATGACCAAAGTCAACGCATTGCAAAAAGGCGACAGCGTTGTTTTGGCTAGCGGGATTGTCGGCACTGTGGCTGGGTTTAAAGACAATGCCATCGAAGTAAAAGTAGCCGAAAATATGAAATTAACCGTTTTGAAAACTGCGATTGTTGGTTTTGGATCTGAAAAATTAACAGCGCAAAATGAAGGAGGCGCAAAGTAAATGTCAAATAAATTAGCCGTAAAATGGGGGCTGATTATCGCCATTTTGTTGGGGTCTTTGTACTTGATTTACCCTAACTACAGATGGTATTCCAAGCCGCTAGCCGAACGTGAACAACTTGATACGCTCGGTGAACGCCCCAAACGCATGCTTAACTTAGGTTTGGATCTGCGCGGAGGTTCCAGCTTACTTTTGGAGTTGGATGTTTCCAAACTTAACACCAGCGAACCTTTGAACGAAGCCATGCAACGTGCGGTAGAAATTATCCGCAACCGTATTGACCAATACGGTTTGGCCGAAACACAAATCACCCGCCAAGGGGATAAGTGGATTATGGTGCAGTTGCCCGGTGTTTCCAACCCGCAACGCGCAGAAGAGCTGATTGGCAAAACGGCTATGCTCGAATTCCGTATCGTGAAAAACGATACTACACAAGCTCAAGCGGCCATTGAAGCGTTAGAAGCCAGTGAAAAACCTTTCGATGATGAAGGAAATTTACTTCCTTCCATTGCAAAGCTCGTTCCGGCCGGCTACCAAATTTTACGCACCAAAGACGGAGGATACTCCTTAGTAACCGCCGAAGCTACCGTAACCGGGGCAGACCTGGATACGGCGCGTGTTGTAATGATGGGCGAAAACGGATTCCCGGAAGTTTCTTTTACCTTCAAACCGGAAGGCGGTAAAAAATTCGGTCAATTGACCGGGGCCAACATTGGTAAAAACTTAGCCATTGTCCTGGACAATACCATTCAATCCGCACCGGTTGTTAATTCTCGTATTACGCAACAAGGTCGCATTTCCGGCAGCTTCACACCGGAAGAAGCCCGCTCGTTGGCGATTGTACTCAAAGCCGGTGCGTTGCCTGCACCTGTGCGCGTAATCGAAAAGAAAACAATCGGCCCGACGTTGGGTGAAGATTCGATTAAATCGGGTCTTTCCGCCTCGGCCATTGCCTTGGTGCTTATCTTGTTATTCATGGCCATCTATTACAAAGCGGCCGGCGTAATTGCAGATGTGGCACTGGTACTTAACTTTGTGTTCACCGTAGCGATTATGAGCTACTTCTCCGCTACGTTGACGTTGCCGGGTATCGCAGGTATGATCTTATCCTTGGCCATGGCAATCGACGCCAACGTTCTGATTATTGAACGTATGCGCGAAGAAAAACTCTTGGGCAAACCTGTCTACGAGATTATTAACTTAGGGTATGATAAAGCGTGGAGCGCTATTTTTGACTCTAACATTACCACAATGATTGTGGGGGCCTGTTTGTTACAATTCGGTACAGGGCCCGTCAAAGGGTTTGCTGTTACGCTTATTATCGGTCTGGGGGTCAGCTTGTTCACGGCCGTATTTGTCACACGTGCCATCTACGAGTTAATTTTAACCTCTAACACCAAGGAGATCAGCTTATGATGAGATTATTGCCTAAAACCAATATTGATTTCCTAAAATACCGTAAAGTTTACTATACATTGTTTGCCTTGTTGCTGGTAGTGGGAATCATTTGTTTCTTTACCAGAGGGTTTAACATGGGTATTGATTTTACCGGCGGCACCATGGTGCAGGTAAAATTTGAACAACCGGTAGATATGGGGCAAGTTCGTAACGCACTTACCGTCACGGGTGCAAATTCCGAATTACAATCGTTTGGTGATAATTCGTTTGCTATCAGTGAAAAAAGCACTTCGGAAGAAGTGGGCGTAGTGCAACAACGCATTGAAAATGCCTTAAACACCTTGAATGTACCTTATACGGTACTGCAAACCAACTCCGTAGGGCCGGCTGTCGGTGCCAACATGACAGAACGTGCCTTGTGGTCTATCTTGCTGTCCATGGTGTTCATCATTATCTACGTAGCGTTCCGCTTCAATAACATTTTGTGGGGGTTGTCGGGTGTTGTGGCCCTTTTCCACGATTTGTTCTTAATGGCGGTAGCGTTTTCCATTACGCAACGCGAAATTGACCTCGTAGTCGTAGCGGCGTTCCTGACGGTAGCCGGGTTCTCTATTAACGACACGATTGTTATTTTCGACCGTATGCGTGAAAACGTACGGTTACATCCCAAAATTTCTTTTGGAGAACTCATCAACCTCTCCATTAACGAAACGTTATCCCGAACAATCATCACCACGCTCACAGTATTGTTTGCTTTGTTCGTGTTGTATTTCTTCGGTGGGGAAGTAATCAATTCCTTTGCGTTTGCTATGCTTATCGGTTGTGTATCCGGCGTGTACAGCACCATCGCACTGACCACTCCGTTGGTATATACCTGGAGCCATGGCGAATATCATGACGGCGGCAATACCGCTTCAAAACCGGCAGCCCGCAAACAGGCGGAAACGGCAACCTCCGTTGGAAATGAAAGAAACAACCAACGGCCCGTTGTACGCAAACGCCAACGCAGAAACCATCGCTAGTTTCTTATGCAAGGAGATGGAACCCTTCCATCTCCTTGCAATTTTCTCTAAATTGATTTGAGTGTTTTTGTTCGTTAATAAGAACATTGAAATGAATGTAGGAATTTTTACAAAATGATGCGTAAAATCAAACGTTTTAAAATTACCTCCCGTTCACGCGAAATTTTAAACCGCCTCATGCGCGAACTGCCTCTCTTGCGTCGGGCCGGATTTCAAAGCCAGCCGGAAGTAAGTGCATTTATTACTGATATTTTCAAGCGTTTGGATCCCGGGGTAGTATATGAATTTAACCAAGATGCCCATTGGGAACTGGACGATCAAAGCGTATTACACAAAGAAATGTTTTCCGCTTGTGCGGTAACGCTGGGGGATCAGTTGGAACCTTTTTTGGAAAGCTTGCCGAATGAAGATAAAAAGATTGCGGCAATGACGGTAATGTTGGAGTTTTTAAAAACAGCCATCCTCTTTGTAACAGATTTGGTCAAAGAGCAAGCTCAAAAAGAGGAATGTGAAGCACTAGATTTACAATTTGTCTATTTGCCTTCTTTTTCTACGGCGGGGGCTCCCAAAATGTTGCGCGAAGCGGTGCTGCTGGATAAGACACTGGCCGACAAATCACTTCCGCTCATTTTGGAAAAAATTCATGCGGACAAAATAGATGTCACTTTAACACAACAGGGCATTTTAGCACCCCGTTTTACGACTGTATTTTTGGTGCCGTGGCAAAAAGCAAAACGCAAAGGGAAAAAATAATGGCAAAACAACCTGCTAAATTTGGTTTTAAACATGTTATCGGGTCCACGTTGGCGTATTGGTACACTCTTTTTTTGGGGTGGACTACCCGTGTTTACTGGTTTAAAACCGATGAAGCCAAAGCACTTGAAGAAGGATCCGATGGCTTTATCTATGCAATTTGGCACAACCAACAGCTCTTCCTATTATATCCCTACCGTAAACAAAAAGTGGCGGCGCTTATCAGCCAATCTTCCGATGGAGAATACATTGCCCGTTGTTTGCCGAAGTTCGGCATGCTTGCGGTGCGCGGTTCTTCCACTCGCGGCGGAGCCAAAGCATTGATTAAACTGTTGCAAGCCACGCGTGAGGGATACCGTCCGTTGCTCACTCCGGATGGGCCGCGCGGTCCTATTTATACCGTTCAACCGGGGATTTTGTTTTTAGCCAAGAAAACAGGTTTTCCGATTTTGCCGGTTGGTTGTGCGCTTTCCCACAAAATTAAAGTGGGATCTTGGGATAAAATGCGCGTTCCTCTTCCCTTTGGAAAAGTGGCCTTTACCTACGGAAAAACAATATGGGTCAAATCGGAGGAAGATTTTGACCGTGCCGCCAAAGAATTACAAGAACAGCTCAATTGGGCCAGCGACCAAAGTGAACTGTACATCAATAAAAAGCATTTTGATACCGTCCAAGGATAAAAATTTCTGTATTTGCCAATATCCCCGGGCTTATTCCCGGGGATATTTATGGAAATTTTCTGCAAAAGATATCCGTTTTGATATAATAAGAATATGAAAAAATATCTTATTTTGACTGTGTTGCTGGCAAGCGTTTACGCGTTTGCGTTACCTGCCGCCAACGAACTTTCCACCCGGGAGCTTGTTGGCCAGACGATTATGCCGCGTGTAGTAATTGGTCATCATCATGTTTTTAAAGAACCGCTTGAAAAAGGAGAAATTACAGGTTTTTTTGTTAAAGCGAGCGAAGGACTAACGGTGCATCCGGTCATTACGCGTAAAAACCAAGACAAATTTTTGGCCAAACAGCGTAAAAAACTGATACAAACTATTCGTGATTTAAATACGTGGGCTTCCAAAAATCCCCGCCAAATTCCGCTTTTGCTTGGATTTGATTACGAAGGGGGAACGGTCACTTCTCCCATGTTCATGGGGCTTAAACAGATGCCGTCAAATATGTTGTTGGCCGCTACGCAGGATCCGTTGCTTATCAGCCAAATGTATGCCCAACAGGCCGCCGAAATTAAACGTGTGGGGGGAAATATGGCCTTAGGGCCGGATGCGGACGTGAATTCCAATCCCGCTAACCCCATTATCCAAACGCGTTCATTTGGCGATAACGCTTCCCAAGTGGGTCGGTATGCGGCGGCAGCGGTAGAGGGATTACAAACGTACGGAGTTCCGGGCTGCGTGAAACACTATCCCGGTCACGGCGATACGGCGACCGATTCCCACTATTCCCAGCCGATAACTAATCTGTCGGAAAAAGAACTATGGGATACCCATATTTCCTCCTTTATCCCTGCCATTGAAAAAGGGGTATGGGGGGTAATGACCAATCACGTAGTTTATCCGCAGGTGGATGCAGAAAATTCCGCTATTTTTTCCCGTAAAATTATTCAGAATATTTTGCGTGATAAAATCGGTTTCAACGGATTGGTGATGACGGACGGTTTAGATATGGGCGGTACCAACGGGAAACCGATCAGAGATATCGTTTTGGATGGCTTTGCCGCGGGGAACGATGTGTTGCTCCTTACGGGGGGAACGACCGAATTTGAAGCATCTGCGCAATACCCCGGTCAAGCGGCTACATGGGTGGAAGAAGATTTGTATCAAACTCACCCTCGTGTGGATAAGGATGCCCTGGTCAAAAGTGTGCAACGTGTGTTGGATTTAAAGCAACTTTTGGCCCACCCATCCGATGCGACCTCCGATGAAGCGGAATTTGCCCGCACTTCCCGCCGGGTAGCGGAAAAAGGGGTAACCCTTGTGCGGGATACGCAAAGTTTTCCGCTCTCTTTGAAAAGCGCTTCCAATGTATGCGTGGTCATGTTTGCGGACGGTATTTTTTCAAATCAAGTATATGCTTTTGTCGATGTACTCAAACAGCAGGGGAAAAAGGTGAAATATGTACAAACTCCGCGCACGCCTTCGGCAGATGCGGATAAGAACATATCTTCCTGTATGCACAAGGCAGAGGCCGTGATTGTGGGAACCTCGGCAACGTCTTCCTTACAACCGGAACAATTTGAAAAAACCGTGGCTTTGCTTCAACAAGCCCAATCGCGCCGGATACCGGCTGCATTGGTATCCTTATTAAATCCTTATGAAATTCCTTCCTATCCGCAAGCAAAAACCGTAGTAGCCCTTTACGGCCCTACATCGGATACAACAACTGTGGCGGCGGAAATTTTATTAGGGTCGCGTGCGGCCCAAGGTGTTTTGCCCATTACATTGCCCGAAAACACCTTTTTGCCTTTTGAAAAGATAAAGCGCGCTACTATTTTATAAGGTTGTTCCTTTTCAACAAGGCCCTTCTTTTGAAGGGCCTTGTGTTGTTTTATCTTGATAAAAAAGAGTAACGGCACAATCCGTGTATTTATTTTACCCTTGATTTTTTAAAAAATCCCTTTATACTATCAATGTGTCGCTCACGAGCCACTGAAAAGTTGGGGAGTGAGAATTTTTCCAAGTGATATTCGTACCGCAAGGAGGGTCTAATATGAAACGGAAAAAAAGAGCCGCGAAGGGTGCGGCAGTAGCAGGAGTGCTAGTACTTTTGGTGGGGATGTTGGCAGCGGCCATTGGCCCACGGCATGCTTTAAGCGGCGCTAAGGGTGCAGTTATTGTAGCCGCTTTGGAACAAGGGTTGAATCTCTATATGGAGTTTGCGGAGAACTATGCTGCTTTGGATCAATACTGATAACCGTATTGATTACGGAGTTGGATATGTTCATTCGCAGCCGGTTACAAGGAGCCGGGCAGCCCGTAAACTAGAAAAAAAATAATTCCCTGCGCTGTGTGGCGAGGGAATTATTTTTTTGTGTTTGAATAAATTTACGGAATAGCGTCCATAATTTTACGAAGTTCTTCTTCGCTTTTATCCCGTACTTCTACGGTTTTTTCTTTTCCCTTGGCGCCCTTTACGAGAATAATACTTTCTTCTTTCACGTTAAAGAAATCTGCCAAGAAAGTTTTCATAATGGCGTTTGCCGGTTCGTCATCCACTTTTTTATTGCGGATTTTTACACGCAGCACACTACCGATACGGCTGATGACTTCGTTGCGCTGTGCGCCGGGGATTAAACGTACTTTTATAATCATGCTTCCTCCAAATTCTTGGCAAATAAACGGCTGCCTATCCTGGGTAATGTAGATCCTTCTTCCACCGCTACAGTGAAATCCTCACTCATGCCTAACGAAAGCCAACGCTCTTGTGAGGAAGAAAAATCTTTTTCAAATGCCTCGTTTACGCTTCGGAACAACGGCCGTAAACGGTCCGGACTAATTTGCGGAGCGATGGCCATATATCCGCACACCCGCAACTTTGCAAACGATGCGTGTTTGAGTTGGGCCACTAACTTTCGGGCTTTTTCCAACGGTAAACCGGATTGTGTCTGTTTGTCCGTCAGTTTTACTTGTACAAGCGCTCGCACGATTTTTCCGTCAGGCACATGATCATCCAAAATTCGGGCGGTTTCAAAATCGTCCAGTGCATCGATAAAATCAAAAAATTGGGCGGCTTTGGCCGCTTTATTCTTTTGTAAATGCCCGATAAAATGCTTACGCACTGCGGGAAAGTCTCGGAATGCCGGATTATCTTTCCATCGGGCCAACGCTTGTTGCACCCGTGACTCTGCTATATCGGTAATTTGTCCCGTTTTCAGCAGGGTTAGCACATCCGCATCGCACGCATATTTTGTAACAGCTAACAACGTAACCGTTTGAGGATTTCTGCCGGTCCGCTGGCAGGCATTTCGCAGGGAAAGTTGTACTTCTTTCAAATTGTCCAACAGTATTTCTTCCCTGGAAAGCATAAAATCCTCTTGACATATTATACCAAAATTTACTTTAATTATCCAATTTTCTACAATATAAACATGCATAAATATACCCGTGCCAGCATGATTGTCGTGTCCGTTGCCAACGGATTGCTCCTGTTTGGGTATGGGCTTTCTTTGCCGTTTTTTACGATTTATTTAATTTCCCAGCGGAGTTTGTCGTCGGCGTTGGCCGGTTTGATGATTGCTCTGGCGGGGTTGTCGCGCTGTGTTTCCAGTGCCATTTCCGGCGAGTTAGCGGATACTTTCGGCCGCAAGAATGTGATGATGTGGGGGCTTCTTTCCCAAATTGTGGCCATGTTTGCGTTAGGGTTGTGTATTTCGTTCCAAGTGGATGTGCCTTGGATGCTCACCTGTTACTTTCTGACCACTTTTTTGGGCGCATTTTTCCGTCCGGCGGCCAATGCATGGGTTACGGATAATACTACGGCTCGTACCCGGGTAGAAGCATTTGGCATCATCCGCATTGGGTTGAATATCGGTTGGGCACTGGGGCCGGCGGTGGGCGGATTTTTAGTGCGTTATTCGTACAGTACAGCATTTTATTTTACCGCCATTTTGTACGCTGTTACTATATTGTATGTTTCCCGGTTGGTACGGGACCGTAAAGTGCAACCCGGTCGCAAACGCAAACCGAGTTTTGTTTCTACGCTTTTATCATTAAAAGATACGCGTTTGGCTAAAATTTGTCTTTACGTAGTGATGATTACGGCTGTCAATTCCCAGTTGGTGGTAGGGCTATCGGTCCATTGTAAGCAATACTTGAATATGCCGGAGTATTTTATCGGTTGGTTCTTCACGATTAACGGCCTGGTGGTTGTGTTTTTGCAATACTGGGCTACCCGGTGGATGAAAAAAATTCGTCTTTCTACCGCCATGCTTTTGGGATGTATACTTTATGCGGTAGGATTTGGGTCAGTCGGCTTTTTTGGCTCTTTCGGCCCCATTGCGTTAGGCGTCTTTTTGGCAGGGGTGGGGGAACTGATTGTTTCGCCCGGAGAACAAACGCTCGTTTCCAACATTGCCTCGCGGGAAACACGCGGGCGGTACTTGGGGATGTTAATGGTGTTTTACAACTTTGGCTCCGCGGCCGGGTTTTTTATGGCCGGCGTTCTCAGTGATGCGATTGCCCCACATTATTTGCCCGGCCCGTGGATCATTGTAGGGACAATAGCGTTACTGGCGGGGTATGGTTTTTGGCGGATGCGCTACCGTCTGACAGACGCGGAAGACGGCAAACAAAACGTGCCGGTTCCTATCAAAAAAGATACAATAACATTAAATTAGAGTTTTTTATGTCCGCTTTCAAAAAAAATCCTAATAAAGGAAGCACCCCATATTGCAAGGAAAAACGATGAGAGACATTCTTCAAAATAAATTATTGCGTGAGGAAATGTATAATTTCTTAGGTGTTCCCAAAGGGCTTATCGGACGTTTTTTCGTTTTTACCGTTGCTTTTGTGTCGAGCGGACTAATGTGGTTTTTTGCTACCCGTGCACTGGAAGAACGCTTTTTAATGATGGAAGATGTTGCTTCAAAAATAGAACTGTTGCAAGTACTAATTTTTTTGGTAGGGTGGTTGTTTGGATGTATCGTCGGTATTATTTTGTGGAACGCATGGCTGTCTAAACGAGTTACTTGGAAAATTTAATATGCATTTGATTTTGGCCTCTAAATCGCCCCGACGTATTGAAATTCTAAAAAAAATGGGAATGAAATTTGATATTATTCCTTCCCAATGTGATGAAAAAAGCACCAAAAAACGCCCTTCCTTACGGGTAACGGAATTGGCATTTGAAAAAGCTTTTGATGTGGCAAAAAAATATCCGGACGGCGTTGTAATCGGTGCGGACACGCTTGTTTTTTGCAAAGGGGAAATTATCGGAAAACCGAAAAATTTAGCGGATGCCAAACGCATTTTGCACAAATTAAACGGTTCCTGGCAAAGTGTCTATACCGGGCTTTGTTTAATACAGTGGAATACACGTAAATTATTTTACGGGTATGACGTTTCCAAATGCAAGGCGCGTAAATTATCGGAAAGGGAACTATTGCATTTGGCCGGTAAACACATGGATAAAGCCGGTGCTTACGCCGTACAAGACGAACAGGACCCTTTTATCGAACGGATTGTAGGCAGCCGCAGTAATGTGGTGGGATTTCCCGTAGAATTTTTTGAGAAATTAATGAAGGAGTTTTTGAAATGACGAAGACAGATTTGTTGATTATCGGTGCCGGCCCGGCCGGTTGCAGTGCCGCCATTTATGCCGCGCGGGCGGGTGTAAAACCGTTAGTGGCAGGTGGCGCAGTACCGGGGGGGCAATTGCTTCAAACCAGCGAAATAGAAAATTATGCGGGTTTTGTAAATCCGATTGGTGGTTATGAACTCATGGACAATATGCACAAGCAATGCAAACGGTTGGGTGTGGAATTCACCACGGACGAAATTGCCCGTATCCAAGGGGATAAAACACCGTTTACTGTTACCACCACGGATGGAAAGCAATACCAAGCTCTTAGTATTGTGATTGCCACCGGGTCTAAAGCGCGTTGGTTGGGATTGCCCGAAGAAGAAAAACTGCGCGGGAAAGGTATTTCGGCCTGTGCTACGTGCGACGGCTTTTTTATGCGCGGGAAAAAGGTCTGTGTAATTGGCGGCGGTAACACTGCTTTTGAGGATGCTTTATTTCTTTCCCAATTTTGTCCGGAAGTCAATTTGGTGCACCGCCGGGATGCTTTCCGTGCCGATAAAATAACGGTAGAACAGGTAAAAAATAACCCCAAAATAAAACTGGTGCTTAACAGTGTACCTGTACAAGTGTTAGGCAGAGACATGGTGGAAGGATTAAAAGTAAAAAATGTTCAAACGAACGAAGAAACCGTGATACCGTGCGGCGGGGTATTCGTGGCCATCGGAGCAGACCCGCAAACTTCTTTTTTGAAAGATTCTTTGGTAGCCCTGGCCGATAACGGATTGGTACTGGTGGACGAAAAAAACCATACAACAGTGAATGGAATTTTTGCGGCAGGAGATTGTGCCGATAAGCACTTTCGCCAGGCCATTATTGCGGCGGGTAACGGTGCCAAAGCCGGTATAGAGGCCGCTGCGTTTGTTAATTTGCATCGCGGAAAAATTTAATTCCTCCATAATGGGGAGATAAAGACCTAGATAAAAAATAGGTCCAAAGGCCCTTGTCAATAGTTTCTGTAAATTTTTAAGATTAGAGTGGTAGGAGAGATATCTCAAACAGGAGACCTGCTTATGAAAAAAACGATTGTATTAATTTCCGCGTTGTTATTGTTTTCTTTCGTTCCCGCTTTTGCGGATGGTTGCATAACGGGCCCTACCAGTGGGCAAGGTTGTGAGACGAGTGTTACGTTAGAGGGGCTTTCTCTGTTGTGGAACAAGGCACAAGCGCTTTGTAAAGATTTGATTTCCAGCGGAAAAGAAGCCAAAACGACTAGCGGTTCCGGTTACGTGCCGCCTGTTAAGCCGTCCGAGGGGAAACCCAAACCGGATTCTAAAAAAGTTGCTCCCGCTAAAAAAGATGGGAAGGATAATCAAAAAGAAACGAAAACGTTCAAACCTTCTTACCATCCGGCCGGTGAACAGATGCGCCAAATAAATGTCAAACCGGCAAATATGCAATCTTTGCGTAATCAAATTTTTCGCAGTGCGTATAACGCCGTTCCAATTAAATAAGAAAATCTTGAAAAGTATTCATGCCAACCCCGGCATAAACCCGGGGTTTGTTTTTTATTTTCTATGTATGGGAGTAATATAGAAAAGAACTTGTAAAAAAATACTTGTATATTTTTTTAAAAAGATGTATTCTTTACGATAGTGCGCAATTTAATGTAGTACAATAAAGTCAAGTAAACATAAGGAGAAAAACGAGAAATGAAACAAGTTGCAGTACTCTTAGTAGCTGTTGTGTTTGCAAGCGTTGCGCCTGTGTTCGCACAGAGCACTTCTCACGCAAATGGCACTAACCCATCAGTAGCTGCCACACAAGACGCGAAGTATGCTACGTCTTCTGCGGATGCGAAACAAACTGCCGCCTCTAATCAAGAGGTGAAAAAAGCTGCCGTAAAGGATGTGAAAGCATCCTCCAAGAATGCGCAAAACACGGCCTCCCAAAAAAAGGCTCAACCTGTACAAGGTAAAAATACCAAAGGAAACAACCTGGATATGAACCAGTTGTCCAATCAAATTAAACGGGCATGTCACTGCTCGTACACAAGTGCACAATTGGCCAGCAACGGTCGTAGAGGAAACCCAGGGACAGGTATGCAGACAAGATAAAAACTTGACTGAGAACTTTGGGGAAGCGCCCTTGTAAAAGGGCGCTTCATTTTTCTAACGGGATGTTGAGTAGCGGTTTGTTTTTCCATCCTTTCTTATCAAAATGCCACCACTCGGTGCGTGTGTAAGTAAATCCGGCAGCTTTCATAATTTCTTTTAGTTTTTCACGCCGCAGTAAAATCGCATCCGGCAAATCCAACTCATAATAATCCATGTGGGCGCGTGGCGTGAAATCGTCAAAGTCGGTTGGCATTTCCAAAGGAGTGCCGTTAAAATCGCACGGGGTTAAATCAACGGCCATCGCGCGGCTGTGGCGCGAACCTCTTCTGGGAGAAGCTACATAGCTGGCATTGGGAAAAGCGTTCCACAATATTTTCTGTGCATCTTGAGGCCGGTAGCAATCCCACAGGCAAAACGTAAACGGTTTTTCTTCCTGCGCTGCGAGTTTTACAGCTTTTTTGAGCCCTTCTACGGCTTCTTTACGCAGGTAACATTTATTGGCGTTGTAGATTTTCTTCCCCGTAAAATTATTTTCCGTGGCATAACGCAGCCGGACAAAAACTGGCAAATCTTCTACCGTTTCTACGTCTATTAAATCGCTTTGGGCGTAAACCGTAGCACACAGCACCAGCAAAAGCGGGAGGATGGGTAGCCATTTTCTCATACTCTTAGTATAACACTTTACAAGCAAAAATAAGTACAATAGCTATATGGACGAACAAAAATTTAAAAGCGGTTTTGCGGTACTTGCAGGATTACCTAACGCAGGGAAATCAACGTTGCTAAATGCGTTAGCCGGCGGGCTTTTATCGGCCGTTACAAACAAGCCCCAAACCACGCGCCAAAATATCTTGGCCATCAGCGAAGGGAATAATTACCAAATTGTTTTTGTAGATACGCCCGGCTTTTTAAAACCCCAATACAAACTGCAGCAAACCATGGCAGATTGCGTCAATCGGGCCGTAAACGAAGAAGCCGATGTGGTACTTTTTTTGGTGGACGCCTCGGCGGAGAACGCCTTGAATTCGCAACTCATTGAAAAATTAAAGCATGTATTTTGCCCTATTTTTCTCGTCCTTAATAAAATTGATTTGGTCAAGGATAATGCGGTGTTGGATACGTTACAAACACGTGTGGAAGCGGAGCTCAAAATCACTAAAACATTTCGTATTTCTGCCGCTAAAAAACAAGGTACGACAATGTTGTTAGAGACGGTAGCACAAGCGTTGCCTGTTTCTCCGGCTTACTTTCCAAAAGGTCAATGGACGGACCGTTTTGAACGTTTTTACGCGGCCGAATTTATCCGTGAGCAACTTTTTCAACTCTATCAAAAAGAAATTCCCTACAGTACATATGTGGAAATTGAAAAATTTACGGAAGATTTGGGGGCTAAAAATTTCATCCGTGCCAACATCCATGTGGAGCGCGATAGCCAAAAACCCATTATCATCGGTAAGGGTGGCAGTATGATTGCCAAATTGCGCGAAAAAAGCCAAAAGCGCATTGAAGAATTTTTGGGTAAAAAATACCGTGTGGAACTCAATGTCGTGGTGTCGCCCAATTGGCGCAACGACACGTCCAAATTAGAGCAATTCGGCTACATTCAAAAAGACGAACAGTGAGATTCGTTTTATGCTTTTAACTGCCGCGCTATTTCATCGAGCGTGGCAGTTAGTTTTTTATACTCTTCCACGCCGTTTGTGTCAGCAAACGGGAAACACGCGATGCGCAACGAATTTTTCTCTACCGTATGGTATTTTTTTAATCCGTCTTGTAAATTTTTAAGTCCCGTGGCAGCCAACGCTTCGTTGAGGCGTGTATCTTGAATTTTCGGGTGGATAATTTCCATCGTAAGGGTTGTGAAAGAGCGGTATTTCGCATTTTGTATAAGCGGGCGAATCCAATCGGTCTGTTGGGCCCACGTGACCAAGTGATCCGTGTGCAAACGGCACAATTTTTCCATTTCTTTCATTCCGCCGTGCGAAAGCATAAATTTAGCCCCTTCGTTGGCCATCCAAATATTAATGGTGGAGGGGGTATTGAGCGTTTGATGTTTTTGTTGTGCAAACGGAACGGCGTTTGTCAGATCGAGTAAAAAGGGAATATTGCGTCGGGTGGCCATTTCCTTTGCCCGCGCAATCGCTTTGGGGCTTAAAATCAACGCACATGTTCCGCCACCGGCCGCAAAACATTTTTGCAATCCAAAGAGTTGTATATCGTATATCCCGGCCGGCAGTGCGCGCCCTCCGGCACAGGAAGTTGTATCCCACGCTACCAACGTATCTTTGCTCCGGCGGTTCCATACGTCTTGCAAATAATCATCCGGCAGTTGTACTCCGGTAGAGGTTTCGTTCGGGGTCAAAATCACCAGGTCAGCCGCTGTGTTGGGCAACGCTTGCGGGATTAAATCCACCTCTAAAAAATCAGTATGAATACCCGGCACGCGCGGAGCCAAGCGGCTGCACCACAGGCGGCTAAATGCGCCCATATTAAGCCCGCTCACGTGTGACTTTGTCAAACTCCACAGTACCGCATCCATGGCGGCGGTTGCTCCGCCCGGGAAGAATAAGAGCGTATAATCCGAAGGCACGTTCAACAGGGTCCGCAAATTATTTTCGGCTTCTTTATATAAGCCGTTAAAAGACATATCGGGCGCTCGGTGGCTGCGTTCAAAAAGAGTTTGATAAAGGGCCCTCTCTCTTACGGAGGGTAATCCCTGGGCGGGGCCGCAGGCAAACGTAACAGACGGTAAATAATGGGAATCTAATTTAATCATATATATATTGTAGCAAAAGGGTGGTCTCGCGCGTATTCTCTTCAAAAATGCTAAAATAACAAAGAAAGATTTTATTTTGAGATAGGAGATTCATTTCATGAGTTGCGAAAAATGCACCCCTGAAGTTGCAAAGATGTGCGCTGTCTGCAAAGGCGCCAAACATCAACCGGCCCCGATTCCCGAAGAAGGAAAATGGGTCAAAGCCAAACAAATTGCCGATATTAGCGGCCTTACCCACGGGGTGGGCTGGTGTGCCCCTCAACAGGGCGCTTGTAAATTGACGCTCAACGTAAAAAACGGTGTCATCAAAGAAGCGTTGGTGGAAACGTTAGGTTGCTCCGGTATGACGCACTCCGCTGCTATGGCCGCGGAAATCTTGCCCGGTAAAACCATTTTAGAGGCCTTGAACTCTGACCTCGTTTGCGACGCAATTAACACCGCTATGCGCGAACTTTTCCTGCAAATTGTTTACGGCCGCACACAGAGTGCTTTTTCCGATGACGGTTTGCCGATCGGTGCCGGCATGGAAGACCTGGGTAAAGGTCACCGCAGCCAAGTAGGCACCATGTACGGAACCGAAGCCAAAGGCCCGCGCTATTTGGAAATGGCCGAAGGGTATGTGCTGAAAATCGGTTTGGATAAAAACAATGAAATCATTGGTTACCAATTTGTCAACTTGGGCAAAATGATGGACGCTATTAAGAAAGGCGAAAATCCGAAAGATGCCTACGAAAAGAACATCAACAAATACGGGCGCTTTGACGAAGCCGTCAAAGTAATTGACCCGCGCAAAGAGTAACCCGAGGAGATATATATGGTAACGTTTGAAGGATACGAAAGAAGAATTGAGAAAATTAATTCCGTTTTGAAAGAAAACGGCATTGGTTCTTTGGAAGAAGCCAAAGAAATTTGCACCAAAAAAGGCATTGATGTGGAAGGTATTGTAAAAGGCATCCAACCCATCGCCTTTGAAAACGCCGTGTGGGCCTACACTGTAGGTGCCGCGATTGCCATTAAATCCGGCGTAAAAACAGCCGCACAAGCCGCTGAAAAAATAGGCGTAGGGCTCCAAAGCTTCTGCATTCCCGGCTCGGTAGCCGATCAACGCGCCGTAGGTCTTGGCCACGGGAATTTAGGCGCCATGCTCCTTTCCGAGGAAACCAAATGTTTCTGCTTTTTGGCAGGCCATGAAAGCTTTGCCGCGGCGGAAGGAGCCATCGGTATTGCCCGCACCGCCAACAAAGTGCGCAAAGAACCGTTGCGTGTCATCTTAAACGGCTTGGGTAAAGACGCCGCTTACATCATTTCCCGTATTAACGGTTTTACTTCCGTAGAAACCGAATACGATTATAAAACGGGGAATTTGAAAATCGTGAGCGAAAAATCCTTTTCAAACGGGGATCGCGCCAAAGTGAAATGCTACGGTGCCGATGACGTGAACGAAGGGGTTGCCATTATGCGCCACGAAGGGGTAGATGTTTCCATCACCGGGAACTCCACGAATCCGACCCGCTTCCAACATCCGGTAGCCGGTACCTATAAGAAATGGGCCACGGAAAACGGCAAGAAATATTTCTCCGTTGCTTCCGGTGGCGGTACGGGCCGTACCTTGCACCCGGACAATATGGCCGCCGGTCCTGCCTCTTACGGTATGACCGACACCATGGGCCGTATGCATAGTGATGCGCAATTTGCCGGTTCTTCTTCTGTGCCTGCCCACGTGGAAATGATGGGTTTAATCGGTATGGGGAATAACCCGATGGTAGGTGCCACTGTGGCGGTAGCCGTGGCGGTAGCGGAAGCGACAAAATAACGCTTCTTATTTCCTTATATAAACCCCGGGGAGTTCTCCGGGGTTTTTTGTTGCCTGCCCAATTTATCGGTTGTAGGATTAAAAATGTGTAATCTGTTTTAAAAACTTGCTACAATATATCTAACATAGGGAGGGGATATGAAGAAAGATCTAGGTGTAAAACCGTTTTTGTTTCCCATGCCGGTATTGATGATTGCTACATATAACGAAGACGGCACGGTAGATGTAATGAATATGGCCTGGGGTGGCATTTGCGATCACGATAAAGTGGCCTTGAATTTGGAAGAATCCCACAAAACGGTAGCCAATTTAAAAGCGCGCCGTGCTTTTACGTTAAGTGTGGCCGATGTTGCGCATGTAGAGCAAGCTGATTATTTCGGTTTAGTATCGGGCAACAATGTAAAAGATAAATTTGAACGTTCCGGTTTGCACGCGGTAAAAAGCAAGCGGGTAGATGCACCGATTATTGAAGAATTTCCACTTACGCTGGAATGCGAAGTGAACGAAATCCAACCGGATGGTTTTCGTGTCGTAGGCAGAATTGTTAATGTGCAGGCCGATACCTCTGTTTTAAACGCCAAAGGGATGGTAGAAGTCACATTATTGCAAGCATTAGTGTTTGACCAATTCCAAGGTGGCTACTATAAAATAGGAGATAAAGTCGGTCAAGCTTGGAAGAGCGGCAAACCATTGGCAAAATAAAAAATTTGTCGCTTTTGTATTAAATTTAAAATTTGAGCAGGTACCCAAAAGGCCTATCCGTAAGATAGGCCTTTTTGCCTATTGCCAAAATGATTTTTTTATGAAACAATGAAAGAGGAGCAAGAAATGCCGTTCAATATATCTCTCGTAAAGGGAGAAGGAACGGCTTTTTTATTTCGCTAAATGAAGGAGGATGTGTGATGATTCGCAATATAAGTGTATTCGTAACAGTTGCGTTGTTATTGGTTCCCGGTTTTGCTGTAAGCCAGACCAAACGTGGTGTGGGCCAGATTGGACGAGGAGTAGAGCAGGCGGCAAGGCGGGCATCGCAAAACTATTGGAGAGAATTACCTCAAGTGAAAGCATTTCAAAACCCTGTGAAACCCGTTGAAAGTTTGCATATAAAGCAGTTATCGGCCCTTGATTTTAAGAAAGGATTTTTAAATCGTGACCAAATGTTAGTGATTTCAACGGTTTATGATAGCAATTCGTTGCAGGAAATGTTTGCGAAGGAATTGCTGGAAATTGGAAAAGATGACGTTTCTTTTTACGGTGGATTTGTTGCCACGCCGGAAGCCCTGCAACTGGAAATGGGGAGTTATCCGTTGCCGGGATATGCTACAACAGCTGAACAAGCCACAGAAGAAGTCCTTTATAAATCCACTCAACATCAAGAAGGATATGGATTTGTAAAAGTAACGCAGAGCGTCTCTGGAGGAGAACCTCGTCAAACTATCTTGGTTCCTCAATTGGAATGGAATGCGCAGGGGGGAATCGCGAACGTAACTTGGATGCGCTACAACGGCGAAAAACCGAGCGTTTCTCAATCCTCTGTTTCTGGCGGAGCTCAGGGAAATCCAAGCCAGTCGGCTTCCGCATACGAAGAGGGCGTTCAGCAACGGTTAGTGGCTCAACCAGTTATGCTGGATGGGGATCCGAATGCTCCGTTAGCGCCGAAACAACCGGTCCGGAAAAGAGTAGAAGAATATGATCCGTACAAAGGATTGTTTATCCCCCATGGACCCAACGATGTAAATATGCCTTCTTCTCCTGTAATTCCTGATCCGGAAAATTCTAAAATTACTGGAATAGGCAGAGATGGCTATCCGGAGTCACACCTTGATATTCCTGCTCCGGGTATGGAAATACCTCAACCTCAACAACCTAGTCAAGTTGTTCTCGATCCGGATCCGAATGCTCCTTTACCAAAAACTTCTAAGAAGAAGAGAGGAAATCAATATGACTGGCTCGAAGGTGATCCGAAGGGACCCGTTCCGGTTCGGTCGCACATGCCGCCCAGTGATGAAAACTAAGTTTTATTTAAAACGGCCCGTTTTTAGCGGGCCGTTTTCTTCTATAGAAATTCAAGCAAACTTGCTCAAAAAATACTAAAATATAAAAAAGACGAGTTTACACCGTCCCGCGTTATGCGGGATATTTTATGAAATGAGGAGTATATGACACACACCCGCCAAGACGTACGCAACGTAGCCATTATCGCCCACGTTGACCACGGCAAAACAACTGTAGTAGATGCCCTGCTTAAATTTGCAGGAGAATTTAAAGTAAAAGAAGACGAAGCACAAGATACCGTTTTAGATTCCAACCCCTTGGAGCGCGAACGCGGTATTACCATTTTAGCCAAGTGTACTTCTATCGGCTACAAAAACCACACCATTAACATTGTAGACACGCCCGGCCACGCCGATTTTGGCAGTGAGGTGGAGCGTGTTCTCAAAATGGTGGACGGTGCTATTTTGATGGTAGACGCCGTGGAAGGCCCCATGCCGCAAACACGTTTCGTGTTGCGCAAAGCGTTGGCCCTCGGCTTGCGCCCGATTGTAGTGATTAATAAAATGGACCGCGAACACATCCGCCCCAGCGAGGTAGTGGACGAAGTTTTTAACCTCTTTATGGAATTGGGTGCCACGGATGAACAACTCGATTTCCCGATTATTTACGCTTCCGGCCGTGCCGGTTGGGCCAGTTTAAAAATGGAAGAAAAAGGCAAAGATATTGCGCCTATTTTGGATACGATTTTGTCGCACGTTCCCGCACCCGAAGCGTTGCCGGATGCGCCCTTGCAAATGCAAGTAACCATGCTCGACTACAACAATTTCTTAGGCCACGTGGGAATCGGTCGTATTTTGGCGGGCAATATTTCCAAAGGCCAAGCGGTAGCCCTCATCCACCCGGATGGGTCCACCACGCAAGCCAAAGCTGCCAAAATTGAACGGTTTTTAGGGCTTGGCAAAGTGGAAGTAGAAAGTGCCACGGCGGGGGATATTGTTTCCATTGCCGGATTAGAGGGCGTGGACGTGGGAGACACCATTTGCCGCCCCGATGCGCTGAAACCGTTACCACCGCTCACGATTGATGCGCCCACGATGTCTATGGATTTCCTCGTTAACGATAGTCCTTTCTCCGGGCGCGAAGGTAAATTTGTCACCAGCCGTCACCTCAAAAACCGTCTTGAAAAAGAAGCCCAAACCAACGTGGGGCTCAAAGTAGAACAATTAGAGGGCGAAGGTAAATTTAAAGTGTACGGCCGCGGGGAACTGCACCTTACCATTTTAATTGAGAGCATGCGCCGCGAAGGGTTTGAACTCGCGGTTTCTTCCCCGGAAGTAATTTACAAAGAAGAAAACGGCCAAATTTTGGAACCGATGGAATCCCTGATTTTGGATATCAAATCCGAATACCAAGGCGCCGTATTTACCATGCTCGGCACGCGTGCTGCCAAAATGGAAGATATGGTAAGCGAAGGCGAAGACCGCTTGCGTTTGGAATATCTCATTCCGTCTCGTGCGCTCATTGGTTTTAAAAATGAATTTTTGACTAATACCCGCGGAACGGGAATTATGCACCACAGTTTTAAAGGGTATTATCCCAAAGCCGATTTGGCTGATCTGCGCCACAACGGGGTGCTGATTGCCAAAGAAGACGGCGAAACAACGCCCTATGCGCTTTATGCACTTGAAAACAATGGGGAACTTTTCTTAGGTCCCGGCGAAAAAGTATATGCGGGGCAAATTGTCGGGCAAAATTCCCGCGCCAATGATTTGGTGGTAAACCCCTGCAAAGCCAAACATTTAAGCAATATGCGCAGCAAAGCCAGTGATGAATCTTACGTGCTCACGCCGCCGCGCGAAATGAGCTTGGAACAAGCAGTTGAATATATCGCGCCGGACGAATTGGTGGAAGTAACCCCCAAATCGTTGCGGCTACGTAAAAAAATCTTATCGCACCTTTTGCGCAAGCGTACCGAACGCGCCGAAGAAGAAGCGGAAGAATAATTTATAAATAAAAACCCCCGGATGATTCCGGGGGCTTTTTTGCACACTTTTCTAAAATAATCCGCCTAACCCAAATTTGGAAAGCACTTTATCAAACAGTCCTTCCTCTTGCGTTTGGGAAGAGCCCAATTCGTTGCGTTCCCGTTCCAATGCATGGAAAACCAAGGCAAGCACTCCGGTATATTGTGGGGTGTTCGTTTCGCAATCGGCAATCAGATCATCAAATACGGCCATGCGTGCTTTGCGTACTTCAAAAATCGTTTTGGCCAATTTGAGCAACAACGCGTTGGCCCCGGTTCCGCATAAAATGAGCTGTGTGGGATAATGCTGTACAAACGGCAACGATTGCAAAAGTTCCGCTTTTATTTTGGAAAGAAGAATCTCCCCTGCATCTTCCCACAAACCGTCTGTATACTTGTCCGTGCCGGGGGGATTGGTCAGCAGTACCTGGCGGGTGGTATCTTCGTCGTTTAGCAGTAAATCAGCAGCTTGTTTTACCAAAAAATCCAGCCCGGTATTTAATTCCCAACCTGCCATTAAACAACCCTGTTGGTAAAATAAAGCGGAAGAAGAGGTTTCGCCGATGTCGAGGATGAGGCAATTTCCTTTTTTCTCATTGGGGAGTAAAACTGTTTCGCCGATAGCAACCGAGGTAGCCAACAGCAGCGCATCCCCACATTCGCACGCGGATAACACATTATTTAGATTGTTTAAATGGGACGAAAGCGCCACAGAAAGGAATGTTTCCACTTCCAATGTAAACCCACTCATCCCGTTGGGATCTTCAATGCCCACATTGCCGTCTACTACATAGGAAAGCGGCAAGATATCAAACACTTCTTGCGTTTCGGCCAGCGTGGTAGGAATCGAATTGTGGATCACTTCCTCAATATCGGTTTCCCGGATGATTTTTCCGCGGGAGGCAACGGTTGTAAACCCGGTGCGGTGTTGATACGACAGAAAATTTCCGTGTAACCCCACAATTACAGTGGGGGGATTACTGGCATAGGAGCCGATATCTTCCACCAATTGGGCCAGCGCTTGCTTAGCGGCCGACATATCCCGTACAAATCCGTCGAAAAATGCCGCACACGTCTTGCGCTGTATTTTGCGGATACGCAACGTGTCGGTTTTTTCGTCAATAACGGCCAGGGTAGCGGTAATGCCGTGGCCGTAAAAATCAAGTGCCAGGATATTACGGTTCATTGCCTAACTATTTTATCAAATTTCACGCAAACGCAAAATTTTCGGTGTGAATCACAAGCAGTATCGCAAAAAATATACTGTTTTACCGTCTAAACAAAGTGCTTTGTATTTAGTAAAATAATAAATATGATAGATATTGAGCGTCTTTCTTTTCATTTTGGATTGCGCACCCTGTTCGAAGAAACTTCCGTCATGATTCAAGACGGGCAAAAAGTGGGCCTGGTAGGCCCCAACGGGTGCGGGAAAAGTACGCTTTTTAAACTCATCGAAGGTAAATTCTCACCGGACGGCGGGAAAATAGAGATATCCCGCGGCACGCAAATTGCTTCCGTAGCACAGGAAATAGATGATCCGTCGCAAACACTTCTAAATTATGTATTGGCGGCCGATAAACGTCTAACTGCATTACAAAAGGAATTGGAAAATCCGCAAATTTCCGGCGAGCGTATGGCAGAAATTTTTGACCGTTTGGAAACATTGGGAGCACATAGTGCCCAGGCCCGGGCCAGTGCCATTTTAAGCGGTTTGGGTTTCATGCAAGAGGATTTCAACCGTCCGCTCAAAGAATTTTCCGGCGGTTGGCAAGTGCGGGCCAATGTAGCGTCTTGCTTGTACGCACCGTCTAACTGTTTATTACTAGACGAACCGACCAACCATTTAGATTTGGAAACAGCCATGTGGCTGGAAAATTATCTTGTCCGTACGGATAAAACAATTTTTATCATTTCGCACGACCGCCACATTTTAAACCGTGTTTGCGATAAAATTATTCACGTAGAAGAAGGCCAATTAAAACTTTACAACGGCAATTATGACACGTACGAACGTACCCGCGCCCTTGCTATTGAAGGAGCCAAATTGGCCGCTGCCAAACACGAACGTACCGTGGCGCATTTGCAAAGTTTTGTGGATCGTTTTCGTTACAAAGCAACCAAAGCCAAGCAGGCGCAAAGCCGTTTAAAAATGATTGAAAAATTAGGCGATGCACCGCAAATTCCCAAAGACCCGCAAGCGCATTTTGTGTTTCCTTCGCCGGAGCGGTTGCATAACTCTTTGCTTACCCTGGAAAACGGCGTGGCCGGCTATGACGACAAACCAGTATTGGAAAATTTAGACCTTCGCATCGAGCCCGATGACCGTATTGCGCTATTGGGGGCCAACGGCAACGGAAAATCCACATTGGCCAAAATTTTATCCCACCGTCTTCTCTTGTTAAGCGGCAAAATGACCTTGGCCAAAAAAATGAAAGTGGCTTATTTTTCCCAACATCAGACGGAAGAATTAGACGTTGAACAAACCCCCTATGAAATGCTCAGCGCCAAAATGCCTTTAGCCACCGAAACGCAAATTCGTGCCCAACTGGGAGCGTTTGGATTAAACAAAGAAAAATCTGACACGTTAATCGGTAATCTCTCCGGGGGGGAGAAGTCACGCTTGCTGTTAGCACTCATTACCAAAGATGCCCCGCACCTACTTATTTTAGACGAGCCGACCAACCATTTGGATTTGGAATCCCGCCAAGCACTGATTGAAGCATTGAATAATTACGAAGGCGCAGTGGTCCTTATTACGCACGATTTGCACGTCATTGAATTGACGTGCGACACGTTGTGGATGGTCCGCCACGGCACGTGTAAAACCTTTAGCGGGGACTTGGAAGATTACAAAGCTCAATTGTTAAAAAATAACGACCGTAACGATCTTGCCAGCGATAAAGAAACATCTAAAGAACGCCAACGCAGGGAAGCCGCCCAGCGGCGCGCGCGGGTAGCGCCTTTAAAAAAGGAAATCCGTGCCCTGGATGAAAAAATGACGAAATTATCCGCACGTAAAAAAGCGTTGGAAGAAGAATTAGTGGTACAATATTCTTCAGCCAGCAGTATTGAACTGGCTTTGATAGCGGACGAACTTTCCAAAGCGGAAGATCAATGGATGAGCTTGAACGAACAAGTGGAGAATGCATTGGCAGAATAATTATGAATATATTTGAAACGCTCCCCGATTTTTTACAAAAAGCACTCAAGCGTATGCTCATCACTGCGCCCACGCCCGTACAAGCACGTGCGATACCGCCCGCGTTGGAAGGGAAAGATGTGCTGGCTACCGCACAAACCGGTACCGGCAAAACATTTGCGTTTTTGTTGCCGATGATTGTTTATCTGCTTAAAAATCCGGCTGAAAATGCGCTCATTTTATCACCCACACGCGAACTTGCGGAGCAAACGCGGGAAGAATTGGAAAAATTATTGGATGAAGAACATCCGCTTCAAACCGCGCTCATTATCGGCGGGGATAATATCCATAAGCAGTATGCCGATTTGCGCAAGCATCCGCGTGTTATTATTGCTACACCGGGTCGTTTGATTGACCATATCGGTCGCAGAAGTGTTAATTTAACAGCCACCCGTTTTTTGGTATTGGACGAAACCGACCGTATGCTCGATATGGGGTTTATTGAGGATATGCGCCGTGTGGTTGCGTTACTCGTATCCAAACGTCAAACGCTTCTCTTCTCTGCCACGTTACCCAAAGAGATTATTACGTTGGCCCATGAGTTTTTAACTGCGCCCGTGCGCGTAAAAGTGGGGGAAACGGTAGTGGCCGGTGCGCAAGTATTACAAGAAGTGGTTTATTTAGACATCCGTGAAAAACTCCCACAACTGCTGCACGAATTAAATACCCGCAGCGGATCCGTATTGGTTTTTACCAAAACAAAACACGGCGCCGAGCGATTGGCCAAAGAACTGAAACGTTACGGTCAAAAAGCCAATGCCCTTCATGGCGAACTACGCCAAAACCGCCGTCGTCAAGTGCTCGCATTTTTCAAAGATGCTACGGTGCGTGTATTGGTCGCTACGGACTTAGCCGCCCGCGGGTTAGATGTAACACATATCGAACACGTTATCAATTACGATTTACCCCAATGTGCCGAAGATTATATCCACCGCATAGGCCGTACGGGGCGTGCCGGCGCGGTGGGCAGTGCGATTTCTTTTGTGACCGAACCGGAAAAATGGGAAGAGATTTGCCGCGTGGCTAAATTTTCTTCACCCGTCAAAACGATTCAAAAAACGATAGAACCTCTGCCGGAACCAAAATTTGTAGCACAGGAAGAAAGTACCGTGCGTAAAAAGAAAAATAAACCGTCTGCCTACACAAAGCGCGCCAAAGAACTTTTATCGGAGGGGGAGGTTGCCTTACCGCAGGGTAAACCGTTGCCCGCTCGGCCGCAAACATATCGCAAAGCAACGGCTGCCGCACACGTGCTGAACGAAGAACGCTCGCTTTCCATGCGCCAAATAAAAAAAGCCCGTCCCTTGCCGCCCCAAAAAACAGGAAAAAGGAATTTTGCTAAATTTTTCAATAAGAAAAAACACCGCTAGTTGTGCATGTAGGGGGTGTCTTTTTGTTCATAAAAAATCCCCGGTAAATCGGGGCTTTTTTATAATTGCTGCTCACACACAATAAACCCCGGGCAGAAACCCGGGGTAATTTACTTATTCAATAACGTATAAGCCGGAGCTTCCCGTTACTTCTGTTCCTAAATAGTTACATACGTAGTTGAATTTTTCATATCCACTTAGGTTTTGGCAGAAAATCGTACCCGGTCCATATTCATTTCCATACTTCGTTACACTCTTATAATTCATACTAATACAAAAAGTATTGTCACTATTCCCTTCTAAAAGGCAAGATTTTATACCATCGTCGGAAAATCTATATCGAAAAAAGCCAATATCCGTATACCCTAGGTTCGTATTATGCTGAGCTTCGAAGAAATTGACGTCCAATCCTTTGGCAGTAGTTGGATTTTCAGAATTGGCGGCGCGGTAACGCATAGCCGAATCGAACATGGTACGCAAGTTGGTCAATGCCTCGGTGGCTTGCGTGCGCTGAATAGCGCGGCGGTATTGTGGCAATGCCGCAGCGGTTAAAATGGCAATAATCATTACAACAGCCAATAGTTCTATTAAGGTAAATCCTGTTTTTTGATTCATAGTTTTCTCCCTGCTACATTTAAGTATAACGGTTTTTTTTATTTTTTTCAACCCTCAAAAAGGGCTTGAAAAAACGTGTAAAAACGTTATAATAGTATAGAAGGTCCATTATTGGGAGGATTCTATGAAAAAGATAAAATCTTATTTTTCGAAATATCGGGGATTTACGCTTTCCGAGTTGTTGGCTGTAGCCGTTATCTTAGCCATTTTGGCAGTTATGGCGACGGGTTCTTTCCGTTTGAGTACGGAAAAAGCTAGTTTCACGGAAGGGTTGCAAACGGCCGAAAAAGTGGCTGCTGCCATGGAACGTTTTTATTACGACAATCCTTCTCTGCCCTATCTGCAACGTATCTATCCTACTATGGACCAATTGGACTTGTCTTTTACCGATATGGGGGAATGTACGGTTACCACGCAATTAGCTGGTGGGGATGACATGTCTACTGTTGAAGCTTGTCTTAATTCACAAGAAATGGAAACTTTCATGCCTGAGGACAAAATCAAGGAAATTAAAGAATCCGCAAAGGAATATGCCAAGCATTGCAAACGAATTGGTAAATTTGAGGTATCTATTGAGCGCGCGGGCTTTTTTGGCAAACCCTGTATTACCACGGTTACAGCTCTTCGCGGAGGAGAAACGAAGCTCCGGTGTCACAAGAGAACTCAAGATACAAGCGGCCGCATCCCCGTATGGAATCACGATGGTTATTTCGAATTATCTTCCAGAGGTTCCGGACCTGACGGTGCGTTTTCTTATCGGGATTATGAAATAGATGTGTATCCTTCCTTCTTTGACGGATCTACCGGGTTGAGTTCCTGCGCGGGCGACGACTTGAGGTGGATTGACAGCGATCTTTTACTCCAAAAGAAGGTCGCGTGCGTAGGATTGGAACGTCTGTGCGCAACAATGGGATTTACTCACAATGCGGATGCCGCAAGGCAGTCAGAGACGCCCGTGGGACTTAATACGAATGTATACAGATGGGTTCGCCCGTAGATAAAAGAGATACTTTCTTAAATGCCCCTGTTTTTCAGGGGCATTTTTATTTCACACCGGTGTTTTGTTTGTGTTACTTTTATATAATGTAACTATGAAAATTATCACTACGGATTGTTTGGTTATCGGTGCGGGAATTGCAGGATGTGTCTACGCGCACGAAGCTGCTAAACAAGGGCTTCATACGATATTGCTTTCTTGCGGAGAAATGCAGGAAGCCAATAGCGATTTGGCCCAAGGTGGCATCGTATATGAGCCGCATGTAAATATGGCGGACTTGTTGGAAGATGTTAAGTTGGCCACGGCGCACATGTGCAATACACGTGCTGTGGAAGAAATCTCCCGGGCAGGATTCCGTGCGATTGAAGAAATTTTTCTAAAAGATGTAGCTGTTACGTTTGACCGGGATGAAAAAAACCAACTCCGTTTCACGCGGGAAGGTGCCCACCGCAAAAACCGTATCATTTACTCCAAAGATACAACCGGCCATGCCATGCTCAGTGCCTTGCAACAGTCGGTTAAGAAAAATGCGCGTATTACCGTTTGGGAACATGCCTCCGCCATTGATTTGTTAACGTTATCTCACAGCTCCGTAGATTTAATGGACCGGTATTACCCGCTGACTGTTTTTGGTGCGTATGTATTGGACAACCGCACCGGTGAAGTAACGGCGGTAACCGCCAAAAAAACGATTTTAGCCACCGGCGGTGTCGGGCAAATTTATTTACATACTACCAATTCGGCCCATGCATACGGCCACGGTATTGCCATGGCGTACCGTGTGGGGGCGCGGGTAATGAACATGGAATATGTCCAATTCCACCCGACGGTATTTGCCAAAGGTAAGACGTTTCTCTTGTCCGAAGCATTGCGCGGAGAAGGGGCCGTTTTGCGCAATTGCCACGGGGAAGCATTTATGGCACATTACCACCCGCTTAAAGATTTAGCCCCACGGGATATTGTGGCCCGTGCGATTGAAGAAGAACGGCTCAAAACCGCCCATGATTGCGTTTATTTGGATATTACATCCAATCCCGCACAGGAAACACAAGAACGTTTCCCTGCCATCTATCAAAAATGTTTGGAAGGCGGATTTGATATGACCCGTGTGCCGGTACCGGTTGTGCCGGCCGCGCACTATTTTTGCGGCGGTATCTATGCTACCCCGCAAGGGCGCACCAATATTTTGCATCTCAATGCCATAGGGGAAACGGCTTGTACCGGTTACCACGGAGCCAACCGTTTAGCCAGTACCTCGTTATTGGAAGCGGTGGCCATGGGTTATTTGTGTGCACACGAAGATGCACGGGAAATTAAAAACACCTCTTTTCATATTCCTACGCCCAAAGAATGGGTGCTTCCTTCGGATACGCCGGACATTGCTCTCATTCGGCAAGATCTTGCTACGTTGCGCAGCACAATGTGGAATTATGTGGGGTTAATCCGCAGCCAAAAGCACTTGGTCCGTGCGGAAAAAATTCTGCGTCATTTACACAATGAAATTGATGCTTTTTATAAAGGCACTACGCTTTGTCAGGAATTGTTGGATTTGCGCAACGGCGTGCGTACGGCTTTGCTCATCACGTATGCAGCACTGCAAAATAAGCGCAGTATCGGTTGTCACTACCTTTCGGATGCTGCCAAATAACGTGTATCTGTTTATTTCTTTTTGAAGAACAGCGTTTGCCCGTGTGCGTGGAAGAACCGGCTGAGCAAAATAGCTGCCAGTGTGGTGGAAATTAAATCTGCAAATACCGGGGCTAAAAACACACCGTTAAGCCCCCAGAAAAGCGGTAAAATCAGCACCAACGGAATTACTAACAAAATTTGACGTGATAAGCTTAAAAACGCGGCCTTCCACGGTTGATTGATAGCCTGGAAAAAACTGGTGGTCATCATCTGTAGCGGAATAATGGGTAAGAAAATATTAAAGATACGGATGACGCGGGCCGTTAAAGTAATAAGCGCCATATCACTCGTGTTGAAAATAGTGGCTATAGGGCGGGCGAAAAGTTGCAAAATAATAAATCCTCCCGTAGTGACGAGAATACCCCAACGCAACGCCATTTTAAGCGTTTGAATGGCTGTTTTGAATTTGCGTGCTCCATGGTTATAGCCGATAAGCGGCTGCGCTCCCTGCGAAATTCCGCCCAGTGGCATGGTAACAATGGTATTGATGCTTACCGCAATGCCCATGGCGGAAATTGCCAAGTTTCCTCCGTATTTTAACAATGCATGGTTTAAAATTACATTGAGTGCTCCCGATGCCAAAGAAAAAGCCCATTGGGAAAATCCGATAGCACTGGCCTCTTTGGCAATCGCCCAACGAAGTTTAAAATTCTTCCATTGTAAACGGTAAATACCGCGTTCTCCCGTCAAACAGTAAATCACCCAAGAAAACGAAATAACCTGCCCGCATACCGTCGCCAATCCGGCCCCTTTGATTCCCCATTTAAATCCAAAAATAAACAGCGGCGCGGCAATTAAGTTGATAAATGCCCCGATGAGTTGCGTGGCCATGGCGGTTTTGGGTCGGCCCGAAGAACGGATAAAATGGTTCATCCCCGCACCGATCGCAAATAGGAAATATCCAGGGAATACCACGCGTGCATACGTTTTGGCCAACGGCAAAATTTCCGCATCCGCTCCGCAAAATTCCAGTAAAGGTTCTAAAAACGTATAACTGAATAAAGTGACACTGCCCGCCATAATGGCCAGCAAAATAAAACCGTTGCCTAAAATCAGTTGTGCTTCTTCGGTTCGTTTTTCGCCCAAACGGATGGAAAACAACGCGTTACTGCCAATCCCGATTAATGCGCTGAATGCCATATATAGCAATCCGATAGGGAACATGACCGTGATGGCCGCAATTCCAAGAGCTCCGATATCCTGCCCTACATAAACACGGGAAATAATGTTAAATAACGCGTTCACGAACATGCCCGCTACAGCGGGTGCGGAGAATTTTAACAAAAGGGCGGATAAACTTTTGTCTTTAAACGGATTTTTTACGAAAGCGGTACTCATAAATGACTCGGTAATCTTTGTTATCTTCGAAGATTTATACAACTATTTTAGCAAATTATAAAATGGTACAATAAATATAATTTGGAGGGATTATGCGAAAAAATCATGGGTTTATTTTCTTTTTATTTACTTTGTTACTGTGTGCTGGGGCCGCCAACGCACAGCACTTGGCGGTGTTATCCGCTTCTCCGAAAGGTCAGTTGTCGGAGGAAACGCGCCAAAGTATTCAACTTCACTTCAACCAACCGGTTGTGGCATTGGGGGAGGAAACACAATTTTCTTCCCAAAATTGTCCGCTTTTACTTTCTCCGCAAGTACCCGGCACATGCCGCTATAGCGGTACACAAACATTGGTTTTTGAACCGAAGGAAAATTGGCCGCAAGCCACCCATTTTAATGTGACGCTAAAAAAAGGATTTGCTTCCAACGTTTCAAAGCAAAAACTGGAGAAGGATTACACTTTTTCTTTTACAACGCAAGTTCCGCAAGTGCGCCGCGTGATTCCCTATGAAGAAGAACACTGGATTAGTTTAAATCCTTCATTATATGTACTATTTAATATGCCGGTTAATACGGGAAAAATGGTCAACTATGTGACGTTGTCTGCCGACGGTAAAAATGTCCCCGTTTCAGTCAGGAAGGCCACCCCGGAGGAACATAAAAAAAATTTTTCATACGAAGATTTGGATTTAATAGCGGTAATCACGCCGAAAGAAGTGTTACAGAAAGGGGCTCATTATTTGCTTTCGTTACAAAAAGGGTTGCCCGCTTCCGTCGGTACTGCGGGAATGGCGGAAATTTTCTCTACGGATTTTTACACCTATCCGGATTTGCAAGTGCTCTCCAGCCAAATATCGGGTTGCTTACCGTTTGATGCTTCCGTTAATCTTTCCTCTCCTGTGCGCCTAAAAGAATTTCATCGTGCCAGCAAAGTATTTCCGGCGTCCGCCAAAAAAGATCTTTCCGAGGAGGAAGAAAACTATTTGGGAGAATCGTATGTAGAGCCCAAAACAGGGAAAGCTTTTTTCCGTATGCCATTTTCTTTTATTGCGTTAAAACCACACCAAACGGTAACGGTTACACTCCAAAAGGGGATGCAGGATATTTACGGAAACAGTTTACCGCAGGACCAAACATTTACCCTTACCAACGACGGTTATTGCCCGGCGGTTGATTTTTCCGGCGGCCGAGGTGTGCTGGAAAGTTATCTCAAGCCTTTTTTGCCTATCGATTTAATGAATGTGGCTTCGCTTCCGGTACGGGCTGCCCGGTTTAATAAAGATAATTTTATCCCATTTGACCAACAAGAAAAATCATATTGTAAAGAAGTTCCGTTAACGGATCCTACCTTTACAGAAGAATATACTTTTACCGACGTAAAAGATCGTACTGTAAAGACATTTATGGATTTGGCTAAATTTAAACCAACCGCCCAAAACAGTATTATTTTTAGCCAGGTGCAAATAAAACGTGGCGAAAATAAACCTTGTTGGGTTTCTTCTACGGACAACATAACAGATGTAGGTATTACATTTAAAACATCCGGAGAAAATATTTTATTGTGGGTTACATCTTTGCAAACCGGATTGCCGTTACCGGGATCGACAGTAGAGCTTCGTAATTTGGAAAATAAAGTTATTTGGAGCGGTGTAACCGACGAAAAAGGATTGGCACAAGCTCCCGGATGGAATAAGCTGGAAGTGGAAATGCCGCAATGGGGCCGCCCGTCCTTATATGCTTTTGTGACAAGCCCCGGCGGGGACGGAGTGGTTAGCAATATGTGGGATGACGGAATGGAATTGTGGCGTTTTAACATTGATTATACCTACAATCCTTCTTCCGCGGCCCAACGTTCCTTTTTATTTACGGACCGGGGAATTTACCGCCCGGGTGAAAAGGTATACGTAAAAGGAATTATGCGTACGTTGGGAAATGGCGCGTATCATACGCCGGATCATACGATTAACGGGCAGTTGGTTGTTTCGGATGCGCGCGGGGAAGAAGTTGTGAAGAAAAAAGTTACCCTTTCCGCACAGTACGGCACATTTGATACTTCTTTCGAACTCTCTGCGACGGCCTTTACCGGTTATTGGAATCTTACGTTTATTCCTTCCGTTAATGGGAAGGAATTAGAAGAAAGCCGTGCCTATGTGTCCATCCAAGTGGAAACCGTGGAAGCGGCCCAATTTAAATTAAACGTACGTCCTACTTCGGAAAATTTTTTACCGGAAGAAGAAGGATCCTTTTTAGTAAATGCACAGTATCAATTCGGTGTGCCTTTGGCAGATGCCCCCGTTAAGTGGACGTTGCGCCAGGCCCCGCTTTATTTTACACCGAAGGGGTATGAAAAATATACATTTTCTCCGTATTTTGTGCGGGAAAATGTAGAAGACGGTACAAAACTTTTATGGGAATCTTCCGGGAAATTGGATAACAAAGGAACCTTTTCTTTTTCCTCCCGGATGCCTCGGGAAACGTACCCTGTTTCCGTTTTTGCGCAGGTAAGCGTACAATCCCCTGCACGTCAAGATTTGTTCAATCGTACTTCCGTTACCGTTCATCCGGCCAGCTTTTATTTGGGAGCGAAAGTTTCCCAAGATAAGACGGAAGCCAAACAGCCGGTTTCTCTGGATATTGTGGCCGTTACGCCGGAAGGCAAACCGACAACCGCTACGGTCGTTGCGGAAATTTATAAAGAGCAATGGTTCAGTATTCGCAAGGTCAGTTTGGCCGGGCGTTTGGAGTGGGTAAGCGAGAAAGAAACCATCCCGTTGCCTACGCAAGTGCTTCAAGTGGGTAAGAAAGGTGGCGTTTTAACATTTATTCCGCCGGAAGGAGGAAATTACTATGTACGTTTATCTTCCTCAGATGAAATGGGTCACCGTGTGATTGGAGGGGAAAGTGTCTATGTGCATGGGGAAAAAGATACCTATTGGCGCCAACGGGACGATGATTTATTAACCTTAAAACAAAATAAGAATGAATATAAGGTAGGGCAAACGGCTCGTATACAAGTAGAAGCGGGTTATGAAAATGCCACGGCACTTGTAACGGTGGAACGGGAAGGTATTTTAGATGCCTGGGTAACACAAGTGAAAGGGGGCGCATCTTATATTCCGGTCAAAATTAAAGAAAATTATTTACCTAATGTGTATGTTGGCGTAGTAATGGTGCAAGGACGCACCGATAAAGCCGTCACAGATAAATTGGACCTGGGGAAACCGCAAGCAAAGGCCGGTTATGTAAATTTGAATGTCATTCCTGCCGGCAAAAAAATAGAAACCAATATTACGGCCAATAATGCCAAATACCGTCCGGGCGAAAAAGTAACGCTCTCTCTCTCTACCAAGGTACAAGGGAAAGCGGTGCCGGCTGAAGTAACGGTCATGGCAGTAGACGAAGGAATTTTGGATTTAACCAATTATCAAACGCCCGATTTGTTTACTTATTTTTACGGTTCCCGCCCGCTTAGCGTATTTACAATGGACAACCGCGCTTTTATCATCGGGCAACGTAATTTCGGTGAAAAAGGCCAAAATCGCGGTGGCGGCGGCAGTGCATCTTCCGCTTTGGGAGGAACAGATATCCGTTCCAATTTCCAATTTACGCCTTATTTTAAAGCGAATGTTTTGACAGATGAAAAAGGCCGTGGCACGGTGTCATTTACACTGCCGGATAACTTAACTAAATTCCGCATCATGGCAGTGGCGGTTCGGGAGCAGGAATTTGGACAAGCCCAAACGCGCATTGCTGTTACAAAACCGGTTATGGTGCAACCCAATTTACCGCGTTTTGCCCGCAAAGGGGACACATTCCAATGTGGGGCTATTGTGCATAATTACGAAGATAAAAAAGGAAATTTCACAGTAACGGCGCAAACCGGCGGAGCCCTTATGTTGCAAGGCGAATCCGAGCGGACCGTGCAGGTGCCTCAAGGAAGCACACAAGAAGTAACGTGGACGTGCCAGGCCACACAAGCCGGTAAAGCAACGGTCATTTTTACGATTAAAGGTGCACAAGAAACAGATGGCGTTAAACAGGAATTAGCGGTGAGTGAAGTGGAAAAACAGCAAACTCTGGCGCTATACGGCTCAGTTTCTTCCCGTAAACAGGAAGTAATTGCCAAACCGGAAAATTCGGATCCTACCGCCAAGAATGAAGTTCACTTGTCTCTTGCTTCCACGGCTCTTTTAAATATCCAAGGGGCAATTTTCTATCTAATGACGTATCCGTACGATTGTTTGGAACAACAACTTTCTAAAATTGTTCCGACGGTTGCGGGAGAGAAAATAGTGGAAAGTTTTGGCCTTGGATCTGCCAAAGCCAATCGCGCCCAGGCGCAAGAAGTGTTGGGGCACCTCTCTCTTTATCAATATCCCACAGGCGGACTTTCATATTGGAAAAACGCACTGCCGGATCCGTATGTTACCGCTTACGGTTTAGAAGTGAGTGCGTTGGCGAAACAACAAGGATACCAAGTTCCGCAGGAAGTGCTTAAAAAAGCGATTTCCTATTTGAAACAAGCTTTTGAAAAAGAAACCATACGCAATTATTCTTATGAGAACGAAGAAACGCAAGTGGTTCGTTCCTATATTGCGTATGTGTTGGCATTATATGGGGAGAATGTTGAAGGAACATTTAACACATTGTATGCAAACCGGACCTCGTTGCCTACGGCAGCCAATGCTTATTTGCTCAAAACAGCGATACTGATCCACCGTCCGCAACAACAGCAGGAATCTTTGGTGCAACAGTTACTGAATCACCTGGTGTATGACTCCTCAACTGTTTTTGTGGATGTTGCGACGACAATGCCTTATTTGCATTTGGATAATGTGGGTGTGACGGCCTTGGTGCTGGATAGTTTGTTACAGTACAATAAATCTTTTGATGCGGCCCCGCAAATGGTAGCATGGTTGTTAACACAACTCAACGCGCAAGGGCATTGGAAAAACACAAGCACCAACGCGCTTGTGCTACGTTCTCTGTTGTCGTACTACCAAAAGCAAGAGAGTCAGGAACCGCATTTTGAGGGGGCGATTGTACAAGGAGAAAAAGCCCTTTTAACCCATTCCTTTCAAGGGCGCAGTACAAAGGAAGTATCCGCCCGGATTTCTTTTGCAACGGTATACGGCTCCCAACCTAAAACGCGTTTGGATATTACCAAAAACGGGGCAGGAACCCTTTATTATACGCTTGGGCAAACTTACACACCCTCTTCCTACAAACGTTCTGCCGGAAGCGGTTTTCAACTGACACGTTTGCTTACCACCTTGGATGATCGCCCCGTACAGCAAATTGTGGCAGGGGAACGGTATAAAGTAACCCTTTCCGTGACTACCTCCGCCTCACGTTCATTTGTGGCGTTGGAAGATTTTATTCCGGCGGGGTTTGAATTGGTTTCTACCCGATTGGCTACGGAAGACCATTTGACCGAGGATTCCTCTCAACCTTCTGTTTTCAATCATACCGAGCAATATGACGACCGTATCGTTGCCTTCGCTGATTCGTTACCGTCCGGCACGCATACGTTCTCATATACGGTAGCGGCACGTGTCCGCGGAGAATTCGGATATCCGGCGGCTTGGGTTAGCCAGATGTATTCACCGGAAGTTTTTGGCCGCAACACCACGTCCGTAATGGTTGTACAATAATGCGCATACTGCTTACGGGAGTAATCCTTTGTTCTTCGTTTTTGGCGTGGGGGGGAGAAAAAACATTTCATCCCTCACGCCAATTTTATGACCGGCACGGTGTAATGTTGCGCGGGTTATTATCCTCTAATAAAACGCATGCCATTGAAGTGCCGTTACAAGAAATTTCTCCCTGGTTGATAGCGGCTGCGGTGGCGGCGGAAGATAAACGGTTTTTCGCTCACAGTGGGGTGGACACTGCAGCTGTTTTGCGCGCCTTATGGCAAAATACAAAAGAAGGCAGTGTTGTATCGGGCGCTTCAACCATTACCCAACAACTGGTACGTACCTTGGAGCCCCGTCCTAAAAACCTATGGGGAAAGATAACGGAAGCCGGGCAAGCGTTGCTTACCGAGCGTCAACAAACCAAAGAAGAAATTTTGGAACAATATTTTAACCGGGTGGAATTGGGCAATCTTAACCAAGGGGTGGAGGCCGCCAGCCGTTTTTACTTTAACCGTTCTTCGGGGATGCTTTCTCCGTCGCAGGCCGCTTTTTTAGTGGGTCTGATTAAATCTCCTACTTATTACAATCCGCTCAAACATTTTGCGCGTGCTTTACAACGGCGCGATTATGTTTTAAAGCGAATGCAAGAAGAGGGAATGATAGATGAGGAACTTTATCAACTTGCGTTAAATGAAAAAATCACGTTGGAAAAATCCTCTCGTCCGTTTGCGGCTCCGCACTTTTTGACATTTGCGCTTCCTTTTCTGCCTGCACAAGAAACTTTTGTTTACACGACGTTGGACCAAGAATTGCAAAATTTTGTCCAAACAACGGTCAAAACACAAATTGACCGTTTAACACAAGAAAACGTTACCAACGCAGCCGTAGTGATTATTGATAATTTAAGTGGCGCTATTTTGTCATATGTGGGGTCGGCTGATTTCCGAGACAAAAAAAATCAGGGTCAGGTGGACGGGGTGCGGGCGTTGCGCCAACCGGGTTCCGCGTTAAAACCGTTTGTGTACGGGCTTGGCTTTGAAACAGGGAAATTCACGCCCTCTACATTGATAGAGGACAAAGATACCTTTTTTGATGACGGTTTTCGGCCGCGTAATTACGATGACTCTTTTCACGGTTGGGTTTCCGTTCGCAGTGCGTTGGGGAACTCTTATAATATTCCGGCCGTAAAAGCCACCGAAAAAGTAGGGGTAGAAAATTTATTGGCCTGGTTGCATAAGGCGGGCCTTTCTTCGTTAAATAAAAATGCCGATTTTTATGGTTTGGGATTGGCTCTGGGGAACGGGGAAGTGCGCTTGTTGGAGTTAACCAATGTTTATGCTTCGCTGGCTCGTTTGGGCGAGTGGAAACCGTTACGTTTGGCGCAGCAACCCGCTGTATTCATGCCGGGGCATCCGGTGCGTTTGTTGAGTCCGCAAACGGCTTATTTAATTACGGATATTCTCAAGGATAATCAAGCCCGTACGGAGGCGTTTGGATTGAATTCACCGTTATCGTTACCGTTTGAATTTGCGGCCAAAACGGGTACCTCCAAAGATTATAAAGATAATTGGGCCATAGGGTATACCTCCCGTTGGACAATCGGTGTGTGGACCGGCAATTTTAATGCTACCTCCATGCAAAAGGTTTCTGGTATTACCGGTGCCGGGCCTATTTTGCATGAAGTTGCCCTTTTTATGCAACAGAAATATCCTTCCGCTCCGTTTGAAATACCTTCTAATGTGGTGCGCCACAGTGTGTGCGCGGATAGTGGGCTCTTGGCGGGCAAAACATGTACGCACCGCCGAGAAGAAGTTTTCAATGCAGCGTATGTCCCTGAAGTGTGTGACGGCAAACATCAAAATACGGAGGGGCAAATGCGTATTGTGTCGCCTACGCAGGGGGATATTTATAAAATTGATCCTGCTGTAATACGGGCTTCCCAACAACTCAAAATAGAGGCCGTTTGTCCATCAAGCCAATGCGTTTGGAAATTAAATGGCAAAAAATTACCGCAAACCGCTTGCCGCTTTTTCTGGCCACTTTCCGTTGGGAAATACCAATTATCCGTTTCCTGTAACGCACAAACTCAACAAGTTTCTTTTGAAGTTTTACCTTAGTGTTTTTCTGAAAATACAAAGGACCTACAATTTTGTAGGTCCTTTGTATTTTTTAAGTTGCTTTAGTTGCTTTCTTTCTGCTTTAAACTGGCTTTTATCAACCCGTCAAACAACGGATGAGGGCGCATGGGGCGGGAACCAAATTCCGGGTGGAATTGGCCCGCAATAAAGTAAGGATGATCTTCCCGTTCTACAATTTCCGGGAGTACGCCTTCGTGCCAACCGGATACTTTTAAACCGGCCTCTGCCAATTGTTTTACGTAATTGGGATTCAATTCGTAGCGGTGGCGGTGACGTTCTACAATTTGATCTTTTCCGTAGAGACGGCGTGCCAATGACCCTTCTTTTAAATCTGCGGTGTAATTACCAAGACGCATTGTTCCGCCTTTATACACAACGTTTTTCTGTTGGGGGGTTAAATCTACTACCGGGTCCTTCGTCGTAGGGTCAAATTCGGTGGAATTGGCCCCGTGCAGACCACACAGGTTGCGTGCCGCTTCTATCACGGCACATTGCATTCCCACACAAATACCTAAAAACGGTTTTTTGTTTTCGCGGGCATATTTGACGGTATCGATTTTTCCTTCAATACCGCGTGTCCCAAAGCCGCCTGGGATCAAAACTCCGTCCACATTAGCCAATTTTTCTTCCACATTGTCTTTTTCGGTATTGATGTAGACAATCTCCACTTTGCAATCATTGTTCATGCCGGCATGGCGTAAGGCCTCGTTAACGGATTTGTATGCATCTTGCAATTCGGAATATTTCCCGGCAATTGCAATACGCACAGATTTGGAAGGCGTCATGGCCTTATCAAAAAATTCGAACCATTGCGGGTCCACTTCTTTCGTGGGATGAAGGCCCAATAATTTGATGATTTTTTTATCCACTCCTTGTTTGTAAAACATTTCCGGTACGTGATAAATGGACTTTGCGTCCGCACATTCGATGACGGCTTCGGCCGGCACACTGCAAAAGAGTGATATTTTTTCTTTCAAATGTTGACTGATGGGTTTTTCGGTCCGGCAAATAATCATGCTGGGCGCAATTCCCACTTCGCGCAGTTTGTTGACGGAGTGTTGCGTCGGTTTTGTTTTAAGTTCTTGCGCAACGGCAATGTAAGGAATCAGCGTAACGTGTACGGAAATTACATTGTCGGGTCCTTTTTCCAAACAAAGTTGGCGGGCTGCTTCCAAAAACGGTAAAGATTCAATATCACCGACTGTACCGCCGATTTCGATAATGGAAACGTCCACTTCGTTTTCAAATGCTGTAAAACGTTTTTTGATTTCGTTGGTAATGTGGGGAATAACCTGTACGGTGGAGCCCAAATATTCCCCGCGGCGTTCTTTGTCAATAACGGTTTGATAAATACTGCCGGCCGTATTGGTGTTGGCCCGCGTCATGGTAACATCCAGGAACCGTTCGTAGTGCCCCAAGTCCAAATCCGCTTCGGCTCCGTCGGTCGTTACAAACACTTCTCCGTGTTGATAAGGGGACATCGTTCCCGGATCCACGTTAATATAGGGGTCGCATTTAATCATATTGACACGCAACCCGTTGAGCTGCAACAGTTTGCCGATACTGGCTCCGGAAATTCCTTTGCCCAGCGAGCTTACTACCCCGCCGGTAATAATAATAAATTTAGACATATATTTCTCCTTTTAAAAACCTAATAACCGAAATCCGGTATCAGGCATTTATTTGTTTAAAATAAAATTCGGCTGCGCGCAAATCATCGGCTGTATCGATAGCCGGTCCGGCCCCTTTAATTTGTACGCATTTAATTGCCATTCCGTCCTCAAGCGCCCGCAATTGCTCTAATTTTTCCAATTGCTCCAGGGGGCTGGGGGGTAATGTGACAAATCTTTCCAAGGATGCACGACGGTATCCGTAAATACCGCTGTGTTGCCAATAGGGGACATTTTCGTTTTCCGGGGTTATTTCCCGTTTAAATGGTACACGGGAGCGGGAAAAATAAAGGGCTCTTCCATCCTTGGCTAAAACGGCTTTGACACAATTGGGATTATCTATTTTTTTCGGGTCCAGTGTGGGAGCTACCGCGGTGGCAATATCACAAGTGGAATCATTGCGCAGAAGTGTGGCAATAGCAGCCACGGTAGAAGGCAGGATGAAAGGTTCATCCCCTTGCACATTGATAATAAAAGGTTCCGGGCGATTTTTTGCCACTTCAAAAATACGATCGGTCCCGCTTTGGCAGTTCTCACTGGTTAGTACGGCTGTTGCGCCGAATTTGGCTACAGCATCCACCACAATTTGGTTTTCCGTTGCGATAAATACTTCGCCCACGTTGGCCTTTTTACATGCTTCGTAAACATGCTGAATAACCGGTTTCCCGGCAATTGTTTTTAGCATTTTCCCCGGTAAACGGGAAGAACCATAACGGGCTGGGATTACAATTAAAACATCGTTCATTTTAGTACTCCTAAAAGTTCTTGTTGGGTGGTAGTGGCGGTACCGGATTTTTCTACCACAATGCCGCCGGCAAAGTTAGACAATACCGCCGCTTCCTGTAACGTAGCTCCTGCCGCGAGTGCCAAGGTAAAGACGGAAATAACCGTATCGCCGGCACCGGTGACATCGTACACTTCTTTCGCCGTAGCGCGAATGGTAGTAGGTTTTTTCTTTCCTTTTTCAAACAAGCTCATTCCGTCTGCGCTGCGGGTAATCAAAATGGATTGAGCATTAAGCATTTTTAAAATTTTGTGTCCCAGTTTTTCAATGGCTTCCTCTCCCGGTTTGGGTGTCTGTCCCACCCCTTCCCACGCTTCTTTTGTATTGGGTGTCATACAGGTAATGTTTTTGTATTTTTTGAAATTGTCGAGTTTCGGATCTACACATACCGGGATTTTATGTTTGCGGCATTTTTCAATGATTTCTTTGATGTTGCGATCGCTGAGCATTCCTTTCCCGTAATCGGATAAAATAACCCCTTTGGCCGTTTTGATTTCCCGTTCCAAATTGCGCATACATTCTTGTGCGATGGCGGGGGAGATAATATGTTTGCTTTCACGGTCATAACGGACAATTTGCTGTTGTTCTGCCATCACGCGAATTTTTTGCGTGGTCGGCCGGGAAGGATCCGTAGAAATGGTATCCGTGATAGCACCGTGTTCTTTTAAATAATCTTTTAACATTTCGCCGCCCAGGTCTTGCCCGATTACGGAAATCATCACGGGTTTAGCGCCCAAAGCGGCCAAATTGACGGCCACATTCCCCGCACCGCCGGCTACATAGAATTCTTTATTGACGGCTACAACAGGTACCGGGGCCTCCGGGGAGATGCGCGATACGGCCCCTTTTATAAAATGGTCCAGCATAATATCCCCGATAACGATAATTTTTTTATTATTAAAATTTTTTAAAATGCTTTTGAAACGCTTTACCTGGTTTGTCATAATTCCTCCCTAGTTCCGTTTATACTCCAATAATTCGGCCGACACACTGCCGATAAATACTTCCGTTTGCATTTTGATTGGCATTTTGTATTTATCGTCTGTGAGCCATACTTTTAAACTTTTTCCTTTACTTACAAAGATTCCTTCGCCCCTAAATTGCGGCTCTACTACAAAGCAATTAAATTTCCCGGCGGCGGTTTTAACCGTTTCTTTCCCGGTTACTTTTACAACCAAAGGATATTGTTCTTCTCGGTTAATGATATCAAAAATAATGTCTTTTCCCACTTCCAATTTTTGTGCGCGTACATAATAAAGGGAAGAAAGCACATCTAATACGGGAATAGTCATTTCCCCTGCGATGGTCCGGGGTTCTTTTTTCTTTTTTACTTCCCCGTAGTAGCGGTGGTGCGCATCATCAAATATCACCCATTCGTCACGTACGTAATTTCCTTCCCGTAAACTTTGAGTATATCCCCAGGAAGTAAAATTTCGCGTATCTATCCATGAGTAGTTCACATCCCTCACTTTGAAAACGGAATCTATAACGGAAGCAGAGAATGCCGTTGTTTGAATTAAATAAGCTTGTTTATCTCCCAAAGTAACAAGCCCGCGGTTTTTAATGTATGCCGTTCCCGCTTTGACAAAGGAATAATAAACCCCGTATTTTAATTCTTCCTGGCTCCAAGGGGCGACCGTTGGGGTTTGCACTACAGGTTCATAGGCCAACGGACCGAGTAAACGGTTGTTGGTGGAAATAAGATTTTCGTTTTTAAATACGGCTTTATCTGCTTGCGGTGTTTGAAGCGTTTGAGCAGACCGTTTTTGCTCAATTAATTGTTGGGCAGCGGCTACGTCAAAGACAGAGGTTGTTTCTTCCGGGGAGGCAGCTGTTTTTTGCGAAGGGACAATTTTTTTATCGGTAGTATCAACCGATTCCTTTTCTTTGGCGAAAGATGGTGCTGAGGTTGTGGCAACGGCAGGGGTAGAAATTTCGGGTATCGTTGTTTGTGTTTTACTAGCGGAAAGATCCTGACCAAGCGGGGAATTTTCTGGTTGTGTTTGGGAAATTATTTCTGTCATAACATCTGTTTCTTTTTGGCAGTAACAACACCCTGCCACCAGTAGAAAACAACTTGCCCATACGATACAAAATTTTTTCATACGTTCTCCCCTGAATCTTTTACGATAAAACGTGCTGCATTGAGTAAATTGTTGGCCACTTTTTCCGGCTGCAATTGTGGATATTTTTGTAGATGTTTTTTACCGTTGGCCGTTGTGACCAAAATAGATTTACATCCCAACGCATGGCCAAATTCAACATCGGCTTTTTTATCCCCAATCATATAAGAGGCCGAGGGTGTAATATGATACTTTTGAATTAAATAATTCCCCATTTGCGGGTGAGGTTTACGGCAGGAGCAGTTATCTTCCGGTGCGTGCGGGCAAAACACAATTTCTTCCAAGCGAACAGGGCGTAAAAGTTGTTTTAGCCGTGCATGCACCCGGTTGACTTCTTTTTCCGTAAAATAACCGCGGCCAATTCCGGATTGGTTGGATACGAGGAACAATTTGAACCCATTTTGTTTTAATAAACGTAAGGCCGGGAGTGTACTTTTATAGAGTCGGACTTTTTCGGGATCGGAAAGATATACGCCCGGTTTTTCTTCAATTATTGTTCCGTCTCTGTCTAAAAATACGGCTTTAATCATACAGTTTCCTTGGGATGTTCGGCCAGGTAACGCTTCCCTTCTTCTTCACGTTTCCAACGATTGTGTGCCCACAACCAAGAGGCGGGATTTTCCCGCATCCATGCTTCGTAATACCCTACCAGTATTTTAGTAAATTGGCGCACATTATCAATACTGTATTGTGTGGGGGGAGTAAGCGGATCCAAAATTTCACAAGTTAAAATTCCCGCGTGGTCACGGGTTACTTTTACCGGGAAAACGGGCACCTGCATTTTGATTGACAATAGAGCGGTAATGGGAGACCAGGCACAAATCCTCCCCATAAAAGGAAGCCATATTTCTCCGGAAATTACATTTTGGTCAAACAGAATGCCTAACATGTGTTTCTTTTTCAACCAACGCATGCACGCAAAAAATGGTTTATACTCGTTGTTACTATAAAAAGTATATCCGGAAAAAATATTGCGCAATCGATTGATTTCTTCGTCCACATAGGGATTGTCAACCCGTTGTGCCAGTACGGCTTT